>Ga0206682_10000369_pt1 | contig 48928 bp, 31 predicted proteins | sample M240m12015metaG_FD_155444 | JGI IMG/M metagenome (GOLD analysis project Ga0206682, IMG submission 155444) | Ammonia-oxidizing marine archaeal communities from Monterey Bay, California, United States - M2 40m 12015 | ecosystem: Environmental > Aquatic > Marine > Intertidal zone | place: USA... | reverse complement strand
TGTGGTCGCTTGATAACAACATGTGCCGCACGACCCTTTAGCCGCGCACCACGCGGGGTCACGGCGCGAACGTTACGGGTACTTTTGACGCCGTGTCGGTACTTTAAGAGTCGAAAACCTATACATTCACAAAATGCACCCCTCAATTATCGCGTCATCGCATCGCCGCTCGCGATTAGGCGCTTAAAAACCTCGATGTACGTGAATTCATCGCCCTTTTTTCGTTTCGTTCCCTTTTTTACCCCGCCCCCACCGCGCGCGCGCGCGAAATCGCCGATCGCGGCGAAAAAGAAAAACTCGACGCGAAACATCCTCGCGGCGACCGACCAAAATTAACACACGGACGCCAGAAAATATCCGCATCTTACTGTTTACCCATAGATACCATAGAATCCAAGCGGTCGCAAACAACAACACGGATCCCCACCCCCCCTCGACACGCGCGCATGCCCCCCTGTGCCGCGGTCGTTGCGTGGATAATCGGGCGTCGCGATCGGTCGACGATCGACGCCGCGCGACGCCGCACATTCGCGCGCCGAATCCACACCGCACACGCTCTCACGCACACGATGCACGCCGCTCGAGCGCTCCCGACGCAGTTCGCGAACGCGAAGACTTTCGTCGCGAACGCGACGACACCGACACGTCACGGACGACGGGCGACGATGACGACGACGCGCGCGACGATGGTGCCGATCGAAGAGCTGAAGACGACGACGACGAAGGCGATTCGAGGGATCGGGTACAACGAAAAGGACGCCAAGGTGATTTTGGACGTGCTCATGTACGCGCAGTTGCGAGGGAACAACCAAGGGATCATCAAGGTGACGACGAACGGGCTCGCGATGGCGCCGGACGCGGAGCCGATGGTGGTGACGCACGAAACGAAGCTTTCGGCGGCGATCGACGGTAAGAAAACGCAAGGTATGCTTGTTTTGGCCGAAGCGACGCGCGTGGCGCACGAAAAGGCGAAGGAACACGGGTTCGGGATCGTGGGGACGTGCAACACGAGCACGTCCACGGGGGCGCTCGGGTATTATTGCAAATCCGTCGCCGACCAAGGCATGATCTCCATCTGCTTCGCGCAATCCCCGGAATTCGTCGCCCCGGCCGGGAGCTCGAAGGCTATTTTCGGCACCAACCCGATCGGCGTGGGCATTCCCTCGTCCGAAGGCGCCATGGTGCTCGACATGGCCACGAGCGCGTACAGCTGGTTCGGCGTGCTCGAGGCGAAGACCGCGGGACGCGAACTCCCGGATGGTGCGGCTCAAGACAAGAACGGCGTGTTGACCAAGGACCCGAATGAAGTTCTCGACGGTGGTGCCATCCGAACTTTCGATGGTGGTTACAAGAGCAGCAACTTGGCGCTCGTCATCGAGCTCCTCGCCGGTCCGCTCGTCGGCGCCGCCATCGAAGGCAAGCTCGCGGCGAAGAACTGGGGTAACTTGATCATGGTGATCGACCCGAAGATGCTCGGCCAAGCTGATTTCGAGAAGAACGCCGCGTTCGTGATGAACCGCGTGCGCAACGCGCCCAAGCAACCGGGCGTCGATGCCATCAACCTTCCGGGCGAGCGCGGCGACGCCATCGCCAAGGCGAACGAAGCAAAGGGCGAAATTGACGTCGAGACCAACCTCTGGAACAATTTGAAGAAGGCTGCCGAGGCGTTCTCGGGCTAAGCACGCGCGCATTGTTGGAATATTATCCTCTTCATCACGATTTCAAACGATGATTTCATTTAATTAAACTGTTTCTAAATTCCTCAACTCATGAACGCTTGCAAGCATTTTTTGCGTACGACGCCGCGCCGCGCTATGGATTTAAGCAGTGGCTTCAACTCCAGCCTTAACATCGTTCGTCGCCTCCGGCGTGTTCGCCTCAGACGGCGGAACTAACTGCCAGAACTTGGGCAAATAGTTGGCCCAGTCAGCGAGGATAGCCTTCGCCTTCGGCGAGTTCGTCTTCTCGGCGTGCGCGGAGATGAGACCCTTGAGTTGGGCCTCACCCGCCGGCGTGATCACGCGCTGCATGGCGACAATCTCGCCGTTCACCTTGGATTCGAACGTACCGTCTTCGTCGAGGAAGTAACCGATGCCACCAGTCATACCCGCGCCAACGTTGCGGCCAACCTTGCCGATCGCGACGACGCAACCACCCGTCATGTATTCGCAGCAGTGGTCGCCAGTGCCTTCAACGACCGCTTCACCGAGCGAGTTACGGACGGCGAAGCGTTCACCAGCGCGACCGCTGATAAACACTTGACCACCAGTGGCGCCGTACAAGCACGCGTTACCCGCGATGCTCGCCGACTCCGGCGCGAACGGAGAGTTCGGAGGAGGCATGATGGCAATCTCACCGCCACTCATGCTCTTCGCCACGTAATCGTTCGCTTCACCCACAAGTCGCACTTTCAGGCCACCGACAACGAAAGCACCGAAAGATTGACCGCTGGAACCCTCGATGTCTAAGGTGAGAGAACCAGCGAAGCCATTGTCGCCGTACTTCTTGGCGATTTGACCGGCGACGCGCGCCGTCGCGCAACGGTCGACGTTGACAATCTCCACCTTCTTCGTGTACGTGCCTTCGGTTTCGATGCACTTTTGGACTTCCGGATCGCTAAGGATCTTGTCATCGAGAACGATACCGTCGTTGTGCACCGGTTGCGCGATGCGGTCCGAGGAAGCGCCAGCCTCGCCAGAGGACGTGGTGAGGAAGGACAAGTCGAGAGACGAAGTCTTCGCCGGCGCCTTGTCAATTTGGCTGAGCAAGTCGTTGCGACCGATGATCTCATCGAGAGATCTGTAACCCATTTGGGCGAGGATCTCGCGCACTTCTTGCGCGGCGTACATGAAGAAGTTGACAAGATCGCTTGGCGCACCGGGGAAGCGCGCGCGAAGCTCTTCGCGCTGGGACGCAACACCAACGGGGCAGTTGTTGGTGTGGCAAATACGAGCCATGACGCAGCCAGTGGCAATCATCGCAACGGTACCGAAACCGTATTCATCGGCACCCATGAGAGCGGTTTGGATGACGTCAAGACCGGAGCGGCAGCCACCATCGGCGCGCAAGACGACGCGCTCGCGAAGGCCATTCTCAACGAGAGTTCTGTGCGATTCGACGAGACCCATCTCCAACGGACCACCGCAGTGCTTGATGGACGACAAAGGAGACGCGCCGGTACCACCATCGCCACCCGAAATTTGGATGATGTCGGCGTTCGCCTTGGCGACGCCGGACGCCACCGTGCCGATGCCCGCTTGGGACACGAGCTTCACGGACACCTTCGAGTTCTTGTTGACCATGTGCAAGTCATAGATGAGCTGCGCGAGATCCTCAATGGAGTAGATGTCGTGATGCGGCGGCGGGGAGATGAGCGGGACACCAGCCTTGGATCGGCGGAGCCAGGCAATGTACGGGGAAACCTTCTTACCCGGAAGCTGACCACCTTCTCCCGGCTTGGCACCTTGCGCCACCTTGATTTCGGTCTGGTTGGCAGACATCAAGAACGACGTCGTGACACCAAAGCGACCGGAAGCGACTTGCTTGATAGCGGAAGACGCGACGTCGCCATTCTCCATGCCTCGAAGGTACGGGAACGTTTCAGACTTGCCATCCGCGGTGGCGTCAGTGATGGTTTCGAATCGCTTCGGGTCTTCGCCACCTTCACCAGAGTTGGATTTACCACCGATGCGGTTCATCGCGATGGCGATAGATTCGTGGCACTCTTGGGAGATAGCACCGAGAGACATACCACCCGTGCAGAAGCGCGTGCAAATGTCAGCGACGGATTCGACCTCATCGACGGAGATCGGTTGGCGGTCAGACTTGATTTCGAGTTGATCGCGCAAGCACGTGTACGGACGATCGTTGCGGTGCGCTTGGTAGGCGCTCCAGAACTCATCATTCTTTTCACCACCACCGAGGCCAACAGCCTTGTGAAGAAGCTTAGACATCTCTTGGTTGTTGCCGTGGTATTCCAATCCCGGCTTGACTTGGAACATACCGCGCGCCTCAACCTTGGCCATCTCTTCAGCCTCACCCGGGAAAGCGGACTGGACAAACATGTGCGTCTCCGCGGCAACTTCATCCATGGTGAGACCACCGATGCGGGAAACGGTGCCCTTGAAGGCGGTGTTGATGACTTCAGGCCCAAGACCGTAGCACTCGAAAATTTGCGCGCCTTGGTACGAGGTGATCAAAGAGATACCCATCTTAGACAAGATCTTCTTGAGACCCTTGTTGAGGGCATTCTTGAAGTTGACTTGCACACCTTCCACAGAGACATCACCCATCTTACCGCGCTGGATGGCGGTCTCGACCTTCGGGGACTTTCTCCATGACCGGCAGGTTTCCAAAGCCAACCACGGGCACACAGCGTGTGCGCCGAAACCAACCAAGGTGGCAATGTGGTGCGTGCTGAACGCCGAAGCAGACTCCACGACGATGGACGCGCGGGTTCGAAGACCTTGCGCGATCAAGTAGTGGTGCACGGTACCAACAGCGAGAAGCGAGGGAATCGCGGGCGAGTCCGGACCTTGATCCGGACGATCCGTGATGACGATGCACTCGCTGCCGGCGCGAATCGCCGCGGCGGCCTCTTCGCAAAGCTTGTCAAGGCCAGCCTTGAGGGCACCAGCGGCACCACCAGCGGCGTAACGCGCGGCAATAGTTTGCGTCTTCAGCTTCGGGTGGTTCTTAATGTGCTCCAACTCAGAGTCGAAGAGGACCGGGGAGTCGAGCATGACCGGCGGCGTTTCCTTGCCTTGCGTGTCGAGCAAGTTGCCCTTCGCACCAAGAGTCATGGCCAAGGACATGACGAGACCCTCGCGAAGAGGGTCGATGGCGGGGTTGGTAACTTGCGCGAAGCGTTGCTTGAAGTAGTCATAAAGCAAGCGCGGTCGGCCAGACAAGACGGGCATCGGGGTGTCGTCGCCCATCGACCAAGTGGGTTCGATGGCATCGGACGCCATCGATTCAATGATCATCGTGATGTCTTCGGCGGCGTAACCGGCGCGAGCTTGGCACTCGATGAGTTGGATCGGGTCCAGTTGCGTCGCGCCAATGGGTTCGATGCCCTTGACGCGATCGATGGCCTTCATCCATTCGCCGTACGGGAGGCGCGCGGAGACTTCCTTCGCGATTTCCGTATTTTCCTTGAACTCGCCCGTCTCCAAATCAGCGTAAATCATCATACCCGGGCCGAGACGGCCCTTGGAGACGACATTGGACGCGTTGGACATGACATCACCGAGGACACCAACTTCCGAGGCGACGTAGATGTAATCATCGGACGTGCGCCAGAAGCGCGCCGGGCGCAACCCGTTGCGGTCGAGGCGGGCGCCGAGCTGCTTGCCATCGGAGAAGACGAGCAACGCTGGACCATCCCACGCTTCTTGCATCCCAGCGTAATAATCGTAGAAATCATGAACTTCCGGGAACGTCGCATCGAGTTCCGGGTGGTTGCGGTGCGCTTCTGGCACAAGCAACATCATAGTCTCCGCCGGCGCGCGGCCGGTTCTCACCAGGAGCTCCGCGACTCTGTCGAGGTTGGCGGAATCGGAGGCAGCCGGATTACAGATCGGGCGGAATTCCGGTTCACGACCGCCCCAGATCGGGTTCTCCATATCAGCTTCCTTAGACGCCATCCAGTTCAAGTTACCTTGAAGGGTGTTGATCTCACCGTTGTGTCCCAAGAAACGCATCGGTTGCGAGAGTGGCCACTTCGGCGTCGTGTTCGTGGAGAAACGGCGGTGGTAAATCGAGAACTGCGACTCGTAGTCGGGGTCTTCCAAATCCTTGTAGAACTTGCCCAACACCGCGGATCGAAGCATACCCTTGTACACAATCGTGCGGGAGCTCAAGGTGCAAATGTAGAAGCTCTCAGCTAACACGGCGTCGGAGCTCGCCGACTTTTCGCACGTCTTGCGCGCGATGAACAACTTGCGCTCGAGCTCTTCGCGTTCCAAGCCCGCCCCGTCGACGAGAATCTGTTCGTGCACCGGGCACGTCATCTTCGCGAGCGGACCGACGACGGAGTTGTCCACCGGAACCGCACGCCAACCGAGCACCTTGAGGCCTTCGGCGACGCAGCTCGCCTCAAGAATCTTCTTCGCCTCAGCCGCCTTGGCACCGTCGGTGGGCAACATAACCATACCGACCGCCGAGGAGCCTTCAGAGAATCCACTGATACCATTCGCCGCGCACCACTTGTCCAAAAGCTTCCACGGAATGTGCGTCATGACACCGACACCATCACCAGAGTCGTTGTCCGCCGAGCACGCCCCGCGGTGCTCCATGCACCCGACAGCCATCAAGGAATCTTTCACAGTCTTGTGCGTGCGCTCACCCTTCAACGAAGCGATGAAACCGACCCCGCACGCATCATGCTCTTCCAAAAGCTGCGTGTTATCCACCGCACCGCCTTCATACACGGGCCAATCGCCGTACACCGACCCTCGCTCCGCCAGGCACACCGTCTTCGCGCGGTCGCGTCCCGGCACGCGCACCGTCGAGCACTTGGGCAACGCCGCGGGCTTACGCAACGTCACCGGGGACGGAGTAAACTTCTGCGCGATGTAAATGATCACACTCTACCGTCAGTCTTCTTCGTTCGACGTTCGATCGACGCCTTCGCGCCTCGCCTTCGGCCCGTCTTTTAAACGCGCATTCGCCGTTCGTGATTCGTCGCGGGGTGACTCTTGGAAAACAAGCCCTAACCCCCTTCGCGCGTCGTCGCGCGCGTCTTACGCACCGCTTGGTTCCCCAACGCGCGCATCGTGCCCGCGCTCGCGCTCGCGACGTTTTTGTTACGCATCGCCTGCGCGTGTGCACCATTTTTCGCCCCCACGCGCGCGCGATGGCGACGCGCGCGCGCATCCGTCACCGCGACGGGGCTTACGCGCGCGCGCGCGCCCATCGCTTGCATCGTCTTCGCTCGCTCGCGCGCCCTTCCGGCGCGCGCACGATCGCGACGACGATCAAAGAATTAACCAACCGTTCGTTCGTCCGCTTCGCGCACGACCGATCGTCAAGTCGCGACGTCACCGGTCGCGTTCTGACGTCGCGCGCGCGCATTCGCGTCGCCATCGCGAAACGGTTCCGGTCGCCGTCGTCGTTTTTTTCATCACAAAGGCGAATTCGTGTCTTCTCTACGCGAGTTTTGCGATCGACCGCGGTGACGTCGCGCGAGTGGATCGAATGTCGGGTGTCTCGGCACCTCGCCTGTGTGACAGTGTGACACCTGCGACACGGCCAGCATTGCGCGTCGCGCGCGCGGTGGGACGCGGAAGCCGAAGGAATGGAGTCGAAAAATAAAGCTTCGCGTGAACGGACGCGAACGCGGCGAGCGCGGCGAGCGTCGATTGGGTGTCGCGCTTTCGCGGCGTTGGCGAGTTGGTGCTGCGCGTCGCGGGCGCGAGGCGCGCACGGACGCTCGTGCGGGACGTGGGACGTCGCGCGGGTGGCGAACGTGGTGAATGGAATTGAAATTATGATCAGTGGGGGCTCGAGGGTGGAGGAAGCGCCGCGGACGGTGTGGGTGAATGGACGAGAGCGCTGCGCGAGCGAGTCGTTCTCGACGACGGCGACGACGGCGACATGCGTCATCGTCGAAGCGAACGAAAGAGCGCTGCGTGCGGCGAGAGATTTTGTGCGAGAGTTTACGTCAGTAGGTCGTGTGCAAGTGTGGGTGGCGAGTTTGCCGCCACGACTGATCGTGGACGCAACGACGAATACGCGGCACGCGTTGCGTACGATGGACGACGTCCTGAACGCGACGCGGACGGAGACGGAGACGAAAGAAGCGGATTTCAGGGTTGCTACCACCCGTGTTTACGCGTCATTCACCGTCGATGATCGCCAGTACGAAGAGAGCGCGGAGTATAAAGCCTTTGTCATCGCAACGAGTCACGCGCTCGATTCAACATCAAGGATGAGAACGCCAATCGATCCGCCTCGCGCGGGTGGCGCCGAAATATTTCGTCTCGACCTTGCAAACGCAACAAAGACGATCGAATTCATTGATCATCACCGAACGCGGTCGTTTTATCGCGTGACGTGTTGCGTTTCGGTTGGGCGATCGACTTTTGTACTATCCTTCGACGACGGCTCAGAGTGCACCGTGCGGTCGCCGAGTCGCGATCCAGTAAGACACTTGCGAGGAACAACCAATGATCCTTGCGTCGCCAAAGATCTCAGCCTACCTTATCCGGACGATATCACGTTAGAGTTTACGCCAAGCGAGCGAGCGACGTTCGACGAGTACCGAGGATTTTATCGTGGAAGTTACGAGAAAATGATGCGAGCCAAATCGAAATTTGCGCTCGCGGTGAGATTTGATGAAGGCCCGCGCTTGAGAGCTACGGCGCGTTTTCGAGGTGTATCCTCATTTCGAGATTGTGAACGGCGAAAGAGTCTCACCGTAGAGCTCGACGGGCGAGGCGTGCGCTTGATGCCTGGTTCCTTCGGGACAAAATTCCTGCTGATCAGCCTGTGCATCGATGATCGATACGTAAAGACACACCTCGTGTTGTCGATGGCGAAGGCGCTCGGGACGTTTCCGCACGCTTTTCGATACGTCAGGTTAAAAATACGCACACGTGGTCAGAAAAGAGTGGAACATTCTGGCTTATACCTGCTCATGGATGACCCAAAGTCTTCGCTCGAGCGCGCGCACAATCAGCTCTCCGTCGTCGTGCGCCGACGGTTCGATCCAGCGAGGAAGAATTTTACCAGTTCCAAGGGTGTGCCCGAAGTGAAATCTTATCCAAATACAGATATTGAAGCAATCGCAGGTCGCGTACGATACGAACGCGTCGTTCTCGCAAGCGAGAGCTGCGAAGATAAAGCTTGTTTCGACGTTTTGAACAATTTGATCGACCTAGAAGGCTACCTTCGTTGGATGGCGCTGATGACGTGGGTCGAGTCGGGCGATTACGTCGATGAACTCTGGTTATACGCATCAAATGAGAATGATGGGAAGCACCGTTTCAAAGTTCACGCGTGGGACCCTGACGATTCTTTTGAGTCTTGTCATCACGGCGGCGAAGATGCAATCGTTGGGCTAGGCAATCTCCTGTACTGCGCGGAGGGCGCCATCGATCGCGTACTCGTACGATCTGAAAGCATGCGTGCTCATTACATCAAGATTCTCAACGAAGTTCTTCGAGATAGACTAAACGAGCGAGCACTTCGGGAGATCGTTGATGCGCAAGAAGGACAAATTCGTCGGCTCCTCAACGACGATGACACCGCTCTCGGCCTGCTTGAGCTTCGGGAAATCGAGCCATCGATCGATAGCGCGACGGAGGCTGTGAGTGAAATCATCGGTTCATTGCGTTATTACAGAGACGTGATAAATTTTCGCAGACGTTCCTTGTTGCGCGACGCAGAAGCTTACGCATCATTCGACCCGAGCGCCACGGCGTGGACGTCGCAACCAACGGCGGACGATTGCGACGATGGTGCGCCTACATTAGTGACGCAAGTACGAAGTTATGATAGGATTGATCAAGATATTTTGCTCAAAGTCAGTGGTAATGGTGGATCATACGCGCTGAACGTGTCTTTTGATCCCATCGTTGTCTACAATGGCTCGACGTACGTCGCCACGCGAGACGAGTTCGTGCTGGAGAGATGGTCTTCTGAACAACACGAAAATGTCACACGCATGGCGATGTCATCGCCATGCGTGAGAACTTTCATCGGGGGTGGATACATCGTTCTGAGTTCCATTTGCGATGACTCAATCCCTCACATGTTTTCACTGCATCATCGATTCTGGCATGGTTTTGCCAACGCGTCTTCGCCGATGATAGTTAGTCGCCTACTCGGATGTGTGTGATGCATCTAAGTTGTATAGCAATCCTACTGCGGCGCTTCTGGGACCGGCGCCGCGGATTTCCACTCTGGTTTGAGCCCCCACAAACCCATATTCGGCCCACGTCTCGTCAAAAGCGCGATTTCGCCCAAGTTTGTCTTTAGCCAATCCACCGGTTGCTTCGTCTCGAGGATCAGCTGCTTCAGACTCCAATACGGTTGTCGCTCGAACAACCCGAAGAGGACATTTTCCAGGGCCTTCTTTTCCATGCGTTCCTTCTTTTCCTTCTTATTTGATGCGGCGTCGGTGAACCGAATCAAGTTTCTCGCCTTGGGCAGCGGCGCGAAACGCATCTCAGACGAGCTCTGCGTTACTCTCGTCTTAGTCTGTGCCTGAATCATGCGATCTTTACTAACTCTATGGTAATCGACATCGTCGATCGATGTCGGACGCATGTCTAACTTCAAGTCCACTTTGGCCTCGAGGGTGATGTCCGCCTGCCCGCTCGTCGTCCCCTCGCGAACGTCGGAAAACACGCGCATCGGCATATCACTCGGCTGATTGGCTAAAATGTACTGCTTCGGCACGCCGTTCGCCTCTTTTCCGGTGAGTTCCATGATCGCGTGCGTCATGTGCTTGGTTTTGTCCTCCTGGAACGGGTCGACGAAGACGCGAACTGTGCCGATGGCGGGCTCGTCCTCCTCCTTGGTGTCCGTATCCATGTCATCATCATCCGCCATCGCCTGCTTACTCGCCGCCGCGGCTTCGTGGAACACTCGCGAAACAAATTTCGGCACCTTGACTAACCACGCGTTGCGATCGCCCCGCGTGGTGTCGAGCGCGGTGGGCCACAAATACGCCTTGAGCGCGTCGACGACGGCTTCTGGAATGTCCGCCTCCTTAATCCCGAGAATCTTGCACGCCTGGTGTCGCCAGTGCGCGCGATACATCGACGGTGGACCATCCTTTCTCCACACTGGATCGTCATACTTCTCCGCACCCGCCCTGTGATGGATGAAACGCGCGCGTCGCTCGGTCAGTCGGCCCGTTCGCCCGGCGAGATCGACTCAAAACTTCCCCATCATCGCCCTCAACCTCCCTCCCGCCGCGCGTCGCGACCGCGCACTGCGCGCACACGTACCCTAATCGCTCGTGATTCAACAATCCGAGCACCTGTTTCACCTTCCCCGCCGCCGTTCGCTTCTTCGTCAACCAATCCTTGATCGCCTGTTGCAACTCCTCCGAGTTCGCCGGCAACTCCTCGTCCTGCGTTCGCCATCGCGGCATCGCGCGCGCGTCGTCAGTCACCATCGTCGTCGTCGTCGTCGTCGTCGTCGTCGTCCCTCGCGTCCCGCGCGTCGTCCGTCTCGTCCCCGCGCGCGTTCGCCTCCGCCCATCCATCCGTCGTCGTCGTTTCCTCGTCGTTTCCTCCCCCCCCCGCGCCGTCGCCGACGTCCTCGCGCGCGCGCGTCGCACCTCTTCGCTCATCCTCGCGCCTCCGCGCCGTCGCGCGCCCGTCGTCGTGTGCGGCGGCGTCCCGCGCGCGCGCGACGTCGCCGCGCCGAAATCCTCGCCTCGGCGCCCGCCGCCGACATCGTCGCCGTGTACCCATGCACCCGTACCCTTGAGTCGTGAACCGTCGACAAAAACGACGGTCGCGCATCCATCGATCGCGTCGATCGATCGCGCGCGCGCGACCCGCGCCGCGTCGATCGGTCGCGCGCGCCCGACCTCGCGACGCGGGTCGCGCGCGATCGATCGCCGCGATCCGGCGAACCGGGCACCCTCGACCGCACCGCGCGACCGATGGATCGATTCGCGTTCTTCGCCGCGCAGGCGTGGTTGACGGCGACGACGACGCGCGCGCGCGACGGCGCGCGCGCGAGCGACGACGGCGACGGCGACGACGGCGCGACGCGCGAGCGCGAGGAGATATACGCCGGGATGTGCTCGTTTTCGTGCGCGGACGAGGAGCAGTACGAGACGCGGGCGATCGCGACGATGGACGGCGACGACGCGGCGGACGACGGGGAGGACGACGCGGCGGACGACGGGGAGGAGGACGAGGAGGAGAATGGAAGAGGGCGACGGCGCGCGCGGCTGCGCGGCGCGCTGGCGAGAGATGCGCAGCACTTGACGTTCGGGACGACGGCGACGCTGCGCGACCCGGCGAGCGTTCGAGTGTCGTTCGCGGCGGTGAAAACGACGTTCGGAGCGAGCTCGGGAACGGGGTCGGGATCGACGAGCGTGGGGGATGCGACGACGGCGAACGCGCGCGCGCGAATTGAGCTCGAGTGTGAGCTCGACGGTCAGACGTACAGGATGTCGACGCGAACGTGCCGCGCCGTCGTGAAATCGTTCAAGGAGACGGCGCGATCGGGGCACACCGAGGCTTTTCCGCGGTATTTGAGCGTCATTTTCCCTCACGTCACCATGAACGTATACTCTGCCGCGGAATCCGACGCTTCGTGGGACGGTTTGCGCGCGCTCGCGCGCGCTTTGACGGACCCCGCGCTCGCGACGACGAAGACGACGACGACGACGAGCGAAAACTACGACGACGGACACGACACCGACCCCGACGGAAACGATCCGAGTCCAGCGGGCGTGGGGAAGCCGAATCCTCTTCCACGTTCGATCGGGAACGAGATCGATCTCGAGACTGTCGCGCTCGCGGACGCCGACGCCTTTGCCGCGCAGCGTTTCGCCGCCGACGCTCTCTGCGACGCCGCTCGGCTCCTCGTCGCCGACGGCGATCCGTGGCGAACGCTTTCGCACGACTTGCTCGCTCACGGCGTGCGCGACGTTTTCGCGGACGATCCATCCGCGTACGCCGGGCGCGCTTTTCCAGGCGACAAGTAAAAGCGTGGACATCCAACCGGGCGATGCGAATCGTCGTATGCGTAAACAGTATGCTCATGCGAATCGACAGGGGAGGGCGCCAGCGTGGTTGTCGCGAGGCGCGCCCGCGCCCGTACACCGAGTCGTGCGCTTTCGTCCTGTCGGCGATCGCGCGCGCGCGGCGCCGAGCGCTCGATCGCGAACGTTCATCCGTAAACGTCTCGATCGCACGCGCGCGCGTCGCGGACGGACGCGTCGTCGCGCGAGCCAGGCGACGCGCAAAGATCGACGCTCACGCGTTTTCACCCTTCGCGCGTCGTTCACGCGTTTTCCGCGCTTGACGACGCCGCGCGCATCGCACGCGCGCGCATCGACGCGAAATGAGCGGTGATGGTTTTTTTACGTTCACCGACGCCGATCCGAGCCAGTGGCTGCCCAAAGGGATCGTGGACGAGCGCGAGGAACACGATGCGGGGGCGTACGCGTCGTTCGCGCTCCCGCAAGGCTCGGCGAGCAGGAGCGCGAGCGACGACAATTCTAGAGGCTCGTTCGATTCGTTTGGGGTGAAATCAAAAGTGCTCGGGAGCGTGTTGTACGATGATGAAGGATTGATTCCGCCGGGGCTCGGTGGACACGCGTACGTGGACAAGTCGACGTCGCCGAAGAGCACGGCGTCGCCGACGGCGGCGTTCGTGGCGGATGCGGAGTTCGGCGCGGCGGCGGCGAGTGGATCGAGATTACGTGGGCCTTCTGGTCCTCGACGCGCTGGTCAAGGAGTCGAGGAAGAAGAACAGCAAGTGGCATCCATAGAGGTCATGGCGAACGGTGGTTTGCGACTGCGCGTGACGCTGCTCGCGGCGGGATTCGTCATCGGCGCCAGCGGAGCGTCGATTCGAGAAATTATGCGTCACACCGGTTCGACGATTCAGTCTTGGACGCAGCAACCCGAAATGGGGGTATATCATCGTCCATGCCGCGTTTTCTGCATCCAAGGCTTGCCCGAATCCGTCATGGCGGCCTCGAATATCATCCACGAAGCCGTCGAGCGATACAAGGAGTTGTGCGAAGGGAAGCGCCGCGGAGAGTTTGTGCAGCGATTGCAGTACATTCGCGGCGTTGAATTCTCGTACCAACCGCCTCCGAAAAATGCTGTACCAAATGCTGCCTCCGTGAATGGCGCCACTCGTCAAGGTACGAATCCACTCCTGATGCCGAGGCAACCGACGAATGCGGCGAATGAAACCATGCGCCTCCTCGCCGCCGCGCAGGCGCAGCGAGCCGCTATGCAACATTACCAAAACCTTGCGGCACAATCCTACGCCGCGGGGTTAGCCGCCGGTGCTAAGATGGGTCATGTTCCGGCGATATCGGCGATGTCGGCGATGCCAGACTCTGAGAATCCTTTTGCCGCCGCTCAAATGCCGAACCCAAGTGATTTTTTCACCGCTTTCAGCGCGCAAACTCGCCCGAATGTTTGATTGTACTGTCCAAGCGACGAATCTCAAGATTGTTGAACGAAGAGTTGATATTGAAGATATATAGCCAACCTTGGCGAATTCGCATGTAACCATTAGCGCCTTGAAAACTGATATTTTGTTTCTACAACAGTCTACGGCCTCGAAAAACGCAGAGGCTTGTCTCGCAAGTAATAAAGCTTTGCTCTGCGCACTTTCCTACGCTCGACGACTTCCATCGCCTTAATATTCGGCGTGAACAGCGGAAACGACCGCTCGACGACGAGATTTCCTATCGCGCTTCGCAAGGTAAAGCTAGATCCCATCCCTCTGTGCCGCTTGGCGATGCAAATCCCCGTAAACGTCTGCGTGCGCCTGTTATTCTCCGGCACTTCGAGCGTCAACTTCACCACATCTCCCGGTCGAAACGGTACGATCGCGCGTTCTTTCGCCAACTCCTTCATGTGTTCCCTCTCAAGCGTCTCCATGATGTGTCCACATCGCTTAAAATAGCTCTTCCTTTTCCGCAGCGCCCGCGTCGGCGTCCACGGCGCCGCGCCGCCGCCCGCTTTCCCCCATCCCTCTTGCGTCGCCCCGGCCTCGAAGCTCGTCATCGGCGCCTCCATCCCGCGCGCCTCCGGTTTCAGTTTCTTCGTCGCGTTCGATCGATCGTGTTTGATCGCGCTCGCCGTCGACGTCGCGATCGCGCGTCGTCCCGTCGTCGCGCATCCGCGCGCATCGATCGTCGTCCCCGTCGTCGCGCGTCCCGCCTCGCGCGCGCCGCGCTCGCCCGCGCGCGCGCACCGCTCGAGCGCGCGTCCGAGCGCGCGCCACGCGAACGTCATTTCGCGCCTCGCCGCCGTCCCTCGGCCGCGCCGCGTCCGATCGCGTCGTCGCGCTGTGCCGCCGCCCGAGGGTTACGCGCGCGACCGCACCGCGCGGCGCGCGTCGCGCTCGGCATGCTGCGCGCGCGGCGCGCGTGCGAGGCGCTGATGCGCGCGACCGCGCGCGCGACGGCGTCGACGCCCGAGGCGCGGGCCGGGGCGACGCCGACGCGCGCGGGACGCCGACGCGCGCGAAGGACGGTGACGCGGCGAACGACGACGACGCGCGCGACGGGACGCGAGGACGCCGATGGGGCGACGAGGAAACGACGCGTGGTGTTTCTCGGGACGCCGGAGTGCGCGAAGGAGGTGCTGGCGCGGGTGCTGGACGCGGCGGAGGGGAGGGAGAGCGCGTTCGAGGTCGCGGCGGTGGTGTCGCAGCCGGGACGACCGCGAGGGCGAGGAAGGAAGAGCGATGAAGCGGCGCCGAGCCCGGTGGCGGAGTTGGCGCTGCGGCGAGGGATGGCGGAAGACAGGGTGCTTTGTCCGGAGAAGGCGAACGAGGAGTGGTTTCTGGACGCGCTGCGCGCGCTCGACGTCGACTTGGCGGTGACGGCGGCGTACGGGAACTTTTTACCGCAGAAATTCTTGGATATTCCGAAATTAGGGACGTTGAACATCCATCCGAGTTTGTTGCCGCAGTGGCGAGGGGCGGCGCCCGTGCAACGCGCGTTGGAGAGTGGACAGAGCGAGACCGGCGTGTCGGTGGCGTACACCGTGCTCAAAATGGACGCCGGTCCCGTCCTCAGACAAGTCACTCGACCGCTTAAAGGGGATGAAAAGGCGCCTGATCTCTTGACTGAGCTCTTCGAGACGGGCGTGGGGGCGTTGTTGGAGGAATTACCGTCGGTATTTGCCGGCGACGCGGCGGCTCGAGCGGTGCCTCAGAGCGAGGAAACGCTCAGCCACGCCGCGAAAGTGAGCCCAGAGGAGGGTGAATTAGACTTCACGAAACAGTCCGCACTGGAGTGTCACAATAAAGTGCGTGCATTTGCGGGTTGGCCCGGAACGAAAGCGACTTTGAAGATTAAGGCAAACGGGGACGAAGAATCGAAAGAGGTGGTGCTCAAAATCATCACCACTCGTGTCTCTGCCGAGGGAGATGAAAAGGCGGCGAACGGTCAAGTCGAGGTAACGAAAAAATTACTTCGCGTACCATGTGCAGGGGGCGGTTGGTTAGAGGTGCTCGAGGTTCAGCCCCCCGGAAAGAAAGCGATGCCGGCGAACGCTTTCATCAACGGGATCAAAGGCTCAACCGTCTTCATTTAATCTCTAGCTCATTATCATAGCACAGCAGCTAAAGCTAAAACGCTAAAAGTCGTCATCGTCGTAATCACCATCCGAATCATCCGCCCTTCGCATCGACTCGCCCGGACGTAACGCCCGTATGTGCTTGTGCGGGTACGTCCGACCGCACGTCTCGCATGGTTTATTCACTCCAAATAACTCCTCATCGCTAGCATCATCGTTCTCTTCGTCCGATGATGCATCGCTATCGACGTTTGTGACGGTTTTTTCAGCGAACGGATGTCCAGGAAGCGCGTCGTGCTTCGCCAACCATCGCGTCACGCGTTCTTCTTCAAAGTTTTCCGCGCCACCGAAGTCGTCGAGCGCGCACGTCGTAAACGTCAATCGCCCGCGCCTAAATATCAGCATCGCCGGAAGCGCGCTGATACGATGTTGTCGCATCAACGCCGAGTCGTGACTTGGCCTTATGCGCACGAACTTCGTTTTAGCGAACACGGGCGCCAAGTCATCGCACACCTCGTCGATGCGAGCGCACTGCTCCGCGCCCTCCAACACCAAGTGCGCCACCACCCTCGAGCTCGCCCGCACGGTCTCCCCCAGCGCACTCTCTTTTATTTCCACGTATCTCGCTCTTCGTGCCTCCGCCGCGGCGATCGCCGCCGCGCCTTTAAGCTCTCGTAAGCGCGCCTCTTGAATCTCTCGCAGCGCCTCGTCGTCGTCGTCGTCACCGTCTGATCTCGCCCAATCTTCGTCGTCCGCGTCTTCTTCGCCGCATTCCCCGACCACGCCTTCCGCGATTCGCATCCTCGCCGTCGAGCGATCGACTTCGCGCAGCTCGCCGAGCATGCGCGCCGCTTCTTTTTGTTTCTTCACGTCCTCCTCGCAGCATCCACCTGGCCGAGGAATGTGCGCGCCCGCCTCCCCCATGGCGTCCAGTTCATCGTCCACCCACGTGCGACACGCGCCGGCTTGACAGTCCACGCCCATGAGGTCGCCGAGCGCGTCGTCCGAGCGCGCGCGCGCGTGTGACGACGGGACGATGATGCCGCGTAAACCCTAGGTCGGGCCGCCCGCGCGGCTCGGCAGAGCGCGAAGCGCGATGCTCGTCCGACGCCCGCGCCGAACGGCGCGCGCGAGTGCGATCGAAAATGTGTTTCGAGCGCGATGCGCGCGGTTCGCGGACGCGGCGCGCGGTGGCGAGGCGAGCACGAGCGGAAAGATGCCAGAGAAAGATGGTGTCGTCGACGTCGAGGGAGCGAAAGCGAGAGCTCGCGCGCGCGCTGAGATGCTCAAAGATGAGGAGTTGGCGTCGAAAGTGCGAGCGATGATGGTTTTTGATCGAGACGTCGTGCGCGCGCACAGAGATCGAGCGGCGTACTTGCAGAATGAGGCGCTGAAACGCAGGCCCGAGCGCGCGCCGGATGGGTTGTTGGACGAGCTCGCGAGGCGTTTGTTGGATCGGTTGTTCGATATCAAACGCGGATTTAAGCGCGTGGTCGTGCTTGGTGGTGCGAGCGAAGCGATCACGCGCAGATTATTAGCGGAAAGGGACGATGTGGAGAAGATTGTCGTCGTGGATTTGTCTCAAGATATGCTCAATTTCGTCGAGCGGCGCATCGGAGCCGAGCCAAGACGGCGAGACGGAGCGCCTGTGGAGGTATTGTACGTGCAAGGAGACGAAGAGAATTTGCCCATTCAAGAAAATTCGGTAGATGCCGTGATTAGTTGCTTAGGATTGCACTGGGTGAACGATTTACCCGGCGCCATGTCGCGCGCGGCGGCGGCGCTCGTTCCGGATGGTCTCTTCTTGTCGTGTATTTTTGGTGGTAACACTTTACAGGAGCTTCGTGTGGCGTGCGCGCTCGCCGAGACCGAGCATGAGGGTGGTGTTAGCCCTCGAGTCTCGCCCTTAGCGCACGTGCGCGATTGTGGGAGCTTGCTCGGTCGAGCCAACCTCACGCTTCCCGCCGTCGACGTCGACATCGTCACCGTCGGCTACGCCTCTCCCGACGAGCTCGTCGAGCATTTGCGCGCCATGGCCGAGACCAACTCTGGGTTAATGCGTCGTCATCTTCTCCCTCGCGCCACCGCGCGCGCGGCGAGCGCGATGTATTCCCAAAAGTTCCCCGCCCCCGACGCCCCCGACCCCGGCGCCGTCGAAGCCACGTTTGAGATCCTGTACATGACCGGCTGGCGTCCTCATTCGAGTCAGCAGACGGCCAAGCAGCGCGGCACCGCCACGGTGTCTCTGAGCGACTTGCAAAAGCACCTCGACGGCGACGCGTGACGCTCGACGCAAGCCGCGCCGCCGCGACGGAGCGCGCCTTGTAACGCGTACGAGCAAACAGTCAGCCCAACCCGATGTGAAGTTTTATGATTCACGAAAAAGTCGGACAAAAGATTCGTTCCCGCGCATTTTCGGAGCGCGCCTTGTAACGCGTACGAGCAAACAGTCAGCCCAACCCGCCGCGACGCCATCTCGATCGAAATCCGACGCGGTCCGACCGACCGCGGCGGTCGGATCGGCGGCGCGGGTGCCGCGCGCGCGGCCGGCTCGTCCGCACACGACGACGGTCGTCGCGATCCGCGAGCGCACGAACGCGTCGAACGACGGACGACCGCGCACGTCAACGTCTCTCTCGCGCGCGCGGTGCACCGCGCGCGCGCGCCGACGAACGCGCGTCGACGGACGTCGATCGCGAGACGTTGGAAACCCTCGCGATCAGAGGACGACGAGCGCGATCGGCGACGCGCGCGCGATGGACGGCGCGACGCCGACGGCGGATTGGTTGAGCGACTTTTTTGACTCCTTTGACGCGGATGACGTCGGGGCGTTCGACGGCGCGAACGCGTTCGCGGACGTGCCGACGGAGGTGATCGGGGGTGAGGGCGCTAGGGTTCGAGCGGCGGGGACGAAACGAAAGGCGACGTTGGAGGCTGACGGGAGTCAGGATGAACGCGTCGCGGTGACGGCGACCTCGGTGGCGGCGACCTCGGTGGCGGCGACCACGGCGGCGGCGACCACGGCGACGGGACGCTCGAATGTGTTGAGCGAAGGGGCGAAGAAGACGAAGAGCACGCGGGAGAAGCGTCGACGCGACGTTTTGAACAGTCGCTTTGAGGAGCTCAGCGCGGTGCTCGAACCGGGTGAGTCGCAGGGTGAGTCGCAGTCGAAGGCGACGGTGGTGTTCGCGGCGACGGAGTTGATCAAGCGACTGCGTGTCGAACACGCGAGGTTAGCGAACATGATCATGCGATTCCAAGAGGATAACCTGCTAAAGACGGAGCTCACCCAAAAGCTCGCTGCGGAACGCGATCAACTCATGCAAGAAAAGACGCATTTATTGCGAGAGAAGCTTCGCATCGAGGCACAGTTACAAGGTTTCTTGACGAGCATGCCGTTTGCGTCTCCCGCGGATGGCATGGTGTCCACGAAATCGGCGAGCGGCGTCGCGGCGTGGACCGTGCCCATGCCCTTCATGCCGGCGAGCGAAGAAGGAGAAGACGTCACCTTGCGCGCCCCTGTGGCGTAACCAATTGTCTTATGACAAATCGACATGATTTACAATTGTACCTAAAATATCCCCTAGTCCTAGTAATTTGTGATGCGCAGAAAACGAATCACGTGAGCCCGAGTACGGTGCGGTAATCTCGTCCAGGTTTACACACGATGAAATCCGCCATATCGTCATACTCATCTTGCGCGCCGCCTTCTTGCGCCACGACGGCGTCCAAGTAAGGATTTCGTATGCGTTTACGAGGCTTTGATGCAGAATTTTCCCGAGACGAAACGTTCGACGGGCAGCATTTCAACACCTCTCCGTCGACGTTTTGCACGCTCTCACCGAGACGCGACAAATTTTCGCTGTAGAGTTCGATGTCATCCATCGCGAGCGCGTTACCAATAGCCACTAAACCGCGATCAAGCGGCGTGCCACTGTTCTTCACGAGCTGAAGCGCCCTTAAGTTGGTGAAAACTCCGGCGCAAACAACCATAAACTGTCGTCGTTTGAGTTCAAACGACCTGAGCACCTTGACGTCGTACAGATGTGACATCTTATCCGTGTTGTGATGCAAGCGAATGCCAGCGAGGACTAACGATGCATTTCGACGTTGACTTTCCAAATGTTTTTGATTTCCATCCGTGCGCGAAAGCTTCGAAGCCGCGGAAATGCAACGTTCGAATGAATGCGTAGCCAACGACACGAAGTTTGCCTCGACGTCGTCCAACGACTTCTGCTTTGAGTGCACATGGCGCCACAATATATCACCCGACTTGACTAGAATCGTCGTCAGAGCGATGAACGCATCTTGTTTCTCAATTTTACCGTGCTGATCGTTGTCAGATGATAAATCTGTGACGATTTCATTCAAGACACTGAGCAAATCGTTGAGCTCATCGGGTATGGATGTCAAGGAATAGCTCAAGGCCATTTTCAACATCTCTGACGCGGTCTTGACGCAATCTGGCAGAGGGAATCGTCGACGATGATACTGTAAGATCGTGCAAGCGATGTGACACGTAGGCTCGATGGGCAACTCACGCAATTGAATAATATCGTCCTCAAGCATGACGACAGAAGCCGACGCCAAGTCTGCATTTTCCACCAATGGCAGCATAGTGTCCAGCAAGTTCAAAACTTCATTGATGATCCGATCCCACGTATCGATCACGGTGCGTGAATTATACGTCTCTTGGAGCTGATGGTGCAAAGATGTCACGAGCGCGGCAACAACACCTGAGACTGGGGCCTCTACGCCTGCGCGTCCGGCGGCTTCGTAATCACTTCTCGCAAGATGAGGTTTACCGTAAGACGCGACTTCCTTTGCGGCGTTTTCTAATTCATCATCCGTGAAAGAAGCGCGCATCAAGTCTTGTAAAACGCCAAGATCTGGTCCGTACGACGCATTACGGCTGACAGCGAGTTCGCACAGCGCTCTGAGCGTTTGAAGAGCATCCAAAGTGGTCTTTGTCGACCACAAATCTGAGTTCGGCGCCAATTCCTTCTTATCGAAAGCAAACCAGTTGTCTCGCAATGTTTCGACGCATTGACGCGCGCATGTATTCATAAGTGTCGCGTACTGATTAGAAGCACGCATATCACCGGAAGAAACGCGCGCCACGCGCAACGTGTGGGCACAAATTTGCGTGATGTGACGCTGCAATTCCGGAGACCATTCCGCATCGTCAGACGAGAGCCTGACGCAACTATCAATGCACAAAGCAGATGACACGTTCCCAGCCCGCGTGTTCTCAGAACCGCAACTGAGCTGAAGATGCATGAAAAGTAATCGCGTGATCCAACTCTCCAGCGTCTCGCTCGTACCCTCGTCGATCTTAGGGTGTTCTAATTGTTCCAACATCTCCTTGAACCACGTCGAGTACGACAGCATGGAATCGAGGACGACTTCAACGACTGGTACAAGTTTAGCCAATACGTGCGACTCCACTTTGTCGTTTGCATCATCGAAAGCATCGGCGTCGACGAAGTTGATTTGTTCACCATCTGTGTCTCTGGCTGACTCGGCTTGAAGGATGAGACACTCGCTCAGAGCCGATAGCAATCGAAGCGAGTTCCGCAAAATTTCTCTATTCTTGACAGATTTGCCGCTCACGTCGAGCGCCAAAATCAATCCGAGCGAGCTCGTGAGGGATTGAATCGTCGCAAAACTCAGCGTAGGGGTCTCTCTTCGCTGCGATAACGCTCTCAAGATTTCATTGATCGATAAGATGGCGTCAACCTTTGCTTCTGCCTCAGCCTTTTGCAGCATCGCTTCGTCCGCAATGGACTCGCTCGTAATCAACGTCGTCGCGACGACGAAAGCGTGTTGTCGGACACTCGAGCGGTCATCCACCATCGCGCGTTCTAAAGCCGCGATACCTGCGTCAAGATGATTGCCGGCTCGCATCATGTCACCGAGCATTTGCAAGCCTAAAATAGTTTTCGAGCAGTCGTCCTCGACGCTTTCGAACAAAGCCATCACCGGCGCGACGCCAGAGATTTTGGAGAGCGCCGCTACCGCCCTGCGCGCGATATCTCCCCCCTCTTTGACGCTCAACTGGGGTAAATATTCAACCGCTCGCTGAATTTCACTCGACATTCTGTCGACGTGCGGCGCCGCGTCCATCTGGACAATCTCCTCGAGCGCGCGAAGCGCCGCGCGCGTTTGAACGCCCGTCGACAGCCGAGACAACAACGCGCCGAGAATTTCCACGCAAATCTCCGAATCTCTGCGCGCGATCGCTCGCAATACGTGTGCGTCGCTTTCTTTCACCTCCTCGAGCACGTATTTCGCCATGCTCTCCAACGATCTCGCATCACACGCTCTCAGCGCTCGCTCGACGTCGCTCGCGCTCGCGCTCGCCTCTCGCGCGCGTCCCCACGCCCTCGCCTCGATCAACACCGCCAACGTCGCATCCTTCGCGTCCCCTAACCGACGCACGCTCGCGTCGTACTCTTCGCACACGCGCGTCGTGAACCTCTCGTCCATCGCCGCCGCCCTTCGCGTCGCTTCGAGCGCCCGTTCGAGCGCCCGCCCGCTCGTCGACGCCGTCGCGCACAGCGTCCCCAACCACGTCTCCGTCTCCCTCTCCCTCTCCTCCGCCGTTTCCTCGTCCTCGTCCGCCCGTCCGTCCGTTGCATCGTCGCACGTCCGCATCATCGCTTCGCAACACGCCCGCGCGACGATTTCGTACGCCTCGTCGTCGTCGTCCCTCGTCGCCGTCGCCATCGCGCGCGCGCCCTCGAGCGCGCGTCGTCGACATCGCGCGTCGTCGTCTCGCGTCATCCCTCGTCCGTTCGCCACGCATCGCATCGCTCGCGCGAGGTTCTCGCGCGTCCACGCCGCGTCGACGATCGCGCGCGGCGTCGACATCGCGCGTCGTCGGTCGGCGTCGTCGAGTGTCGCGCGCGGCGTCGTCGTTTGAATCCGACGGTCCGTCTGAATCCGACGGACGCGCACACGGACGCGCGCGGAACTCGACGCGCGCGGCGCGGACGCGCGCGTCGACGTCGGCGCTCGCGTCGTCGGCGCGCGACACTCGACGGCGCCCACGCGCGAGTCGGCATGGCGCGCGCGCGCGCGCTCGCGCGATTGATGACGACGACGACGCGAGGCGTCGCGACGACGACGACGACGACGACGGCGTGGCGACGCGCGATGCCGATGCCGATGACGATGACGATGGGACGCGAGACGGTGACGCGCGCGCGCGCGAGCGCGAGTCGACGCGCGGTGCGCGAGTTTACGTCGCTCGGACGGCGCGGATGGGACGCGACGAGCGCGAACGCGACGACGAACGCGGCGACGAACGCGGCGACGAACGCGGCGACGAACGCGGCGATGGCGAGCGCGGCGACGCGAGCGATGGTGAGAAGGATGCGGTCGACGATGGCGACGACGGCGCAGGCGACGCCGTCGATGACGTTGGTCGTCGGAGGCGAACGGGCGACGCGACGGGTGGCGTGGTGGCTCGGCGGAGGGTGCGCGTGGGTGTTCTCCATGGTCGTCCTGGGAGGGATGACGAGGCTGACGAGGAGCGGATTGTCGATGACGGATTGGAAGTTTGAGTACGAGCATCCACCGCTCACGGACGAGGATTGGGCGAAAGAGTTTGAAAAGTACAAGCAAAGCCCAGAGTACAAGAAGTCGAACTTGGGGATGACGGTGGAGGAGTACAAATTTATTTATTGGATGGAGTACGGGCACCGCATGTGGGGGCGCGTTTTGGGGTTGTACTTCGTCGCCCCGCTCGCGTACTTTGCGTCGAAAGGGTACGTCACCTCGGCGTTGGCGAAGCGATTGGGAGTCTTCTTCGTTCTCGGCGCGGCGCAAGGCATGATTGGCTGGTGGATGGTGAAGAGCGGTCTCGAGGAGCAAGAGTTTTCGTACGACGTGCCGCGAGTGAGTCCGTATCGACTCGCCACACACTTGACGGGAGCGTTTACCATTTACACCGGTATGCTTTGGACGACTTTGAACGTCATCTATCCCGTTTCGCCGAGTCAAAGCGCTGGAGCGAGCAAGGCGCTCATCGACGCGACGAAGCGTTTGCATCGCGTGGTGCACCCGCTCGCCGGTCTAATCGGCGTGACGGCCATCTCTGGAGCTTACGTCGCGGGCATGGATGCAGGTCGTGCTTACAACACATTTCCTTTGATGGGCGGACGCTGGATTCCAGAAGAGTACCTCGACCAGTGGGAGCAGAAAGGCTGGAGAAATTTCTTTGAAAACACCGCCGCGGTGCAGTTTGATCATCGCGTCCTCGCCTTGACCACCTTGGCGAGCGTATCAGCCGTTTGGCTCGGTCATCGAAATTCTACCGCATTGCATCCGAGAACTAGAATGCTTCTCCACGCCCTCCTCGCCACGACCGCGGGGCAGGTGACTCTCGGAGTCACCACGCTCCTTCATCATGTGCCCGTCGAGCTCGGCTCGGCGCACCAAGCGGGAGCGTTAACTCTGTTCACCGTTGTCTTAGCCTTAATGCACTCCTTAAGAGGGCCTAAACGCTTGCGAATTTAGACTGCTTGCTTGCTTTAATTGATTCATCGCTATTGATTCTATTACTGTTGATTTCCTAGCTCGCCTCGCGCTGCTCGCCACGAGAAGCTTCCCGTTTGCCTTCCAGGCAGCGATTCCCCGATGTCTACGGCTGGTTTATCGAGCTCGAGCGACTCCATCGCATCTTGGGCCTCGAGCTCTTTCACCTCATTCGCCGGTATTTGCATCCTGAGCTCGCGCGTCAGGGCGTCGCAGCGACTCTTGAGCCACGGCTCGTACACCTCGCCGCGACGACGGTAGAGCGGCTTCATATCCTTCGTGTAACGTTTAGTCACATCCACCACGCCTTCGACTGAAAAGGCGATGACGTACGACAATTGTTTGCCCCAACCCTGTTCGTACAGCAACGGCTTATCGCACACGTTCTCGCAAGGATCGCAGTGTAACCACCGCTTTTGGCGTTCCGAATACACCTCGGTCCACACGTGGTCGGTCCAGTCGAGGACCCAACGCGCGCGATACCCCATCGCTCGGCAGCACAGCGTGAACGCGTTCGCCCACTCCCCGCATCTACCGCGACGCGTGTCGAGCAGTTTGATTGCGGAATTATACCGCGGAAATCGCGTCTCGGCGCGACACGTCGAGCACTCGTACACCTCCGCGCGACTCGCTTCGCCCTCGCGCTCTTCCGCGCGCAGCGCTTCGCCTTGATCGGTGCGTTTCAACCTCGTCTCCGCGTTCCCGCACTTTTCGCACTTCGGTTTATCCACCCACTCGAAAAAATCTTCCTTGAACCAGCGCAAGAGCGCGAGCAGCGTGGCGTCCTCCAGACTCACGCCGTCCCCCTCGTCCGCGCCCGTCGTCGCCGTCGTCGCCGTCGTCCCGTCCGTCGCCTCCCTCTCCCTCTCCCTCGCCGTCGTCGCGCTCAATCGCATCACCGTTCTCTCTCCCTCGCGCCGCAGCGTCTCCGTCGGCATCGCGCTCGTCGCGCACGTCGTCGCGAGCTCGTCCTCGTACGACGCCACCTGCGCCGCGCCCGCGCGCAGTCGCGCGTCGAATCGCGCGCGCGCGGGCGTCGTCGTCGCGGCGTCGACGCGCGCGAACGCGTCTCGCAGCGCGCGCGCGTCGATCGTCATGCGCCGCACCGTGACGACGTCGGCGACGCCGGAGACGCCGCATCGCGTCGCGTCGTCCTACAGGACGCGGCGCCTCCGTAGATTACCCCGACGCCGCGACGCCCGCGCGGCGCCAGATCGAGCGGCGACGCGCGTCGCGCCGCGCGTCCGGGACGCGTCGCGATGACGAGCGAGGGCGCGACGACGACGACGACGGCGGCGGCGGCGGCGACGCGCGAACCGCGGGTCGGCGAGAAACGCGCGCGACGCGACGACGACGACGACGAGGCGAACGGGCGACGCGACGGTGGGAAGACGACGACGGACGACGAGCGCGGCGGTGACGACGCGCGCGAGGACGGGAAAACGAACGAGGGGAAGACGAACGACGTCGCGAGCGAGGACGCGGCGAAAGCGACGACGAGCGGGTTCGGGAGCGCGCTCGCGAACGCGGGCTTCGGCGGCTTCGGCGGTTTGAAGAGCGCGGCGGCGAGCGGAGGGGGATTCGGAGGGTTCGCCGCGGCGAGCGCGAGCGCTGGAACGGGTGGATTCGCGTCGAAAGCGGCGACGCCAGTGTTCGGTGGCGCGGTGGCCGCGCCCGTGGCGCTGTTCGGGGCGGGGAAGAAGAAGGAAACGACGACGGAGGAGGACGAAGAGGGCGACGACGACCCAGAGCGCGAAGTCGCGAACGATTCTATCAAGCCAGTGGTGGAGTTGGAAGTCATCGAGACGAAAACTGGTGAGGAAGGTGAAACGTGTGCGTTTCGCACCGAAGGCGCGCTGTTTGAGTACGTCAACGACGCCGAGAATGGGTCGCGTTGGGTCGAGCGCGGCCGAGGAGACGTGAGGCTCAACGAGGGTGAAAACGGCTCTCGACTCGTCATGCGAGCTAAGGGAAACTTTCGTCTGATGCTCAACGCGGCGCTTTTCAAAGGTCAAAAGTTTCAGTTGATGGAAGGGGGCAAGGGGGTGTCGTTTACGTGCGTAAACGCGGCGTCTGGTGCCGACGCAAAGATGAGCACGTTTGCTCTGAAGATGCGCGCGGCGGCATCAAACGCGCAATCTCAGGCGGAGAACTTTCACGTAGCCGCGAAGAAAGCGATCGAAAAGCTATCCGAAGAAACACACAACTAACTACAACTAGTCTACTAGCGAGTGCAATATACTTCTACGTTTGTACGAGAGCGTCCAGAGCTGTGAGGAGCGAGCGAATCTGCACTTTCGGCGCTTGTTCCAATCCTTTTCTGAATCTCCAGATCAACTTGAGCGCATCGTTGGCGGTATAATTGATCACAATTGGCAGATTTAAAGTTCTGTTACCGCCTTTTAACGATACGACGAGCGAACCAGGAGATAAAGCCCGAATCGCTGCGCGCGAATTCGGCGCAAACAAGTCCACTGGGACTTCGCGGCCGAGCGCTTCAAGAACCTTTTTCAGCTCCGATCGAGACAATTCAATTTTCCGCTTCGTGTTCATGAACGGCTCAATGATATGCATGCCATCTTGAGTCAGCATATAAAAGTCATCACGCTCTGATTGCTCCCAAATCTTGACACCCGACCAAACGCAGCTCATTCGCTTTGCGCCAGGTGAATCTATGCAGTGCTTCTTGACTCCTTCAGCGATATACACGATAGACTTCTGTTGATTTGAGCGCGCGTAGAGGCAAGGGGCGATTTTTTCCGAGAATTTATCACCAAGACCAAACTCTTTTGCCAACTTTTTCACCAATGTGCTCGAAACTTTTGAGTAGACGTGCTTTGGTTCCGTGCGCTCATAAGCGCGGTCGACTTTTTCTGCGGTCGACTCCTTCGCCTGTGGTCCGGGAATCGGCGCCACCTTTTTCAATAAGACTGCAAAAAATCCGCCCATGTCTTGTAAGTGAGGTACGAGCCTCATGCAGTGCTGCAATGGGATCGCCGTCGACTTGATGCGTTTTCCGAGATGGCCCATTCGCGCCAGCGACTGCGCCGGCGGCCACATCGATTTCGCAAACTTTCGCTTCAATCCAATGGGCACGGTCGAAGCTTGACTATCCTCGTACTTTGGATATTCTACTACGTTCCCTTCGACCATGGTCATCACGTTCCAAGTCGATATTCCCGGTCTGCGCAGTAACTCGGGAATTCGATCAGAAGCGTCGACAATTTCTAGCGCTCCACCGCACCGTTTGATGAGCTCTGCGACGACAGCCTCGTTTTCCACTGGGTTGAATGAGCACGTACTGTAAACCATATATCCACCAACATTAAGGAGTGCCGCGCCACGCTGCGCAATGCGTAGCTGTAGCTTGTGAAGGCCCATGGCGAATTCGGGGCGCCATTCGGACCAAATCTGTGGGTTTTTCCTAAGCGTTCCGTCACCACTGCACGGAACATCACAAATGATACGATCGTAAGAGCCTTCTGGATATCTTCCTCCGCGTTCAGTCAATGCCTTATCGGTGGTAGGTACGTTGATATTTGGATACCATTGAGCTTGGTGCGTCGTCACCATCAAATTCGCAGTGGCGTTGCGAAGCGCTGCACAGCGTCGTACTAGGAAATAACATCGCATCGGATTAATATCGTTCGCGATGACGCATCCAGACGCCGATCCTTCCTCTCCATTGACGTTGAGTGCCTCAAGTGCCTGCGTAGTTTTCGATCCAGGACTTGCGCAAAGGTCGAGCACGCGATGGTGCGGCTCGACTTGTAAAATTGCCGCGGGAACCATGGAATCCACCGCCTGTCGAGTGAGAACGCCGGTATTGTTGCACTTCACCAACCAACGCTGCAAATCTCTCAACATTGGATTTCGAGAGAACTTCAGGCTCATCTTGTCCACGCCGAGCTGCCATCCGTCACACCACGGCAGGCGTGTTGGCGGCGGTATCAACCGTCCCCGGTCGTCCCTCGTCTCTCTCGCGTTTTGCAGAAAGTGTTTCGCCACGTTCAGCGCTTCGCGCACTTCTTCTCGTCTCGACGCCATAACGTTCATCCTAAATGTCACCGGTAAAGGCGATCGAAGGTACCTCAAAAAGTCTCTCCACTCGCCCTCGTCCACTATGCCCTGTCGTCTGTAGTACGTCTCAAACGACGTCTCCTCGTGCACCGAAAGCGTGCGCGAGAACCAAGGCGCGGACGTCCGCGGAAGCATGATCGTTTCTGTCGTCGTCGTCGCCTCGTTCGCGCTGTTTCGTCGCCCAGCGTCATCAGCGTCATCGTCGTTCCTCGTCGCTTTCGCCGCCGCCTCGAGCGCCCTCGCGCGTTTCCTCGCGCGCACCATGCGCTTCGATCGCGATCGCTTCCCCGACACCGACGCACCGCCGATCGTGTCGTCATTCCACGCGTCGTGCTGCATCGCGTCGTCGCGCCTCGACGCGTCGACGTCCGCGCGCGCGCGTCTGCAGCGCTCGTCCGCACACGTCGACCGCGGGCGCGGCGAAGCGACGCGAGAGGCGGCGCGAGCGAGCGCTCGAGCGAGGGCGACGTCGTCAGTCGTCGAATTCTGACGCTCGACCGCGCGATGACGACCGCGAGCCTCGCGTCGCCGCGCGACGTCGCGGAGGAGGAGGACCGACGGGACCAACGACCATCGGCGACGAAACGAAGCGATGACGCGGCGTCTACGAGCGAGAACGACGTGCCTGAAGAGTACGCTGAGAACGCGAGTGCGGTGATACGCGAAACGCTCGATGGCTTCCTCGAGTACGTCGAGACGTGGGCGCAGAAGACGAGGGAGACCGCAGACAACTTGGGGGAGGAGGGTGTTTCAAATCGCGGGCCGCGCGCGAGCGGGAACGGGGCGAAGGATGCGATCGTCCTGAACGGCGATCCGCGCGAAAATATACGGATTGAAGATCTCGTCACGTGCGAAAATGCGCTGTTGAGCAAGACGACGATGATTTTAGCGCATTTAGGCGGCGAAGTCGAGCGGTTGAGCGCCGTGGCAGACGAAACAATTTATCCGATGCTTACGACTTTCGGCGAGAGAGCGAATGATGCGGACGTGATGTCCGATGCAGAGTTACGAGATGCATTCGTTGGGAAATTAGAGCCGCTTCAAGACGCACTGTTATTCATGGATCAAGTCAGAGCGGTCGTGTGTAACTTGTTCACGCAACTCACGGTGGTGTATTCGACGTTCGCGGCATACACGCCGTATCAAACTGTGCGTTTGGCGTGGTCATTCGATATGCTCGGTCGTGCACTAGCAATTGGAGTCGGAATTGATGAGGTGGTTAGGAACAATAGGGCGTTGCGGTCGGCGCTGATGAATTTCAAACGCGTGGTGCTGCTCCTTCGAGCCAATCCCGAGCAGTTCGGCATGAACGAAGTCGACGTCGTGAGCTTGGATTCGGCGGTTGCGATCATCGAAAATCAATTGCTCTCATCTTCATTCTTTGCCTCAGTGCTCACACAGCTCACAGAAACCGAACAACCTGATCGATTTATCAAGGAGCTCGCCGGCACAACTCTCGAGCTTCTCGAAAGCACGACGGCTCGATTGAATACCGACTCGGAGCGGTTGAACGATAAACGCACACTGCTGTCGTGTCTTTGCTTGACTATGCTTCATTCAGGATTAGTTCCCGATATAGCCGATAGAAAACTCTGCATGAAGGCGTGGGAAGTCTACAAGGTGTGCGTGCTGGTGTCGGTGACGACGACGGTTTCAGTGTGTCCAGGGGCAATACTAGAAGCGCATCTATCTCCAGCCGCACGAGAGTGCTTTCCTGATAATGGTTTAGAATCAGTGATCTCGTTTCGTCGAGAGACGCTCGAGACTCTGGATGAGACTTTCCCTGCGAAGCTCCTCGATTTGTTGTCGGCTTCAGTCGCCTGGCTCACCAAGTTTACGGCGACACCAAACGTCTCGCATAGCTTATCGAGCACAATGAACGCTCGCACGAGTTTGTTTCAGGAGGGTATGAGACTGGTAAATCGACTGCGCCACTATACTCAGGAGATCATACACCTCCACGTGTCTCTGGAGGCCCCGGTCACGAAGCGGCGGGTGCGACTCATCGCTCGCGCCGTGGAAATGTTGCAAGCCATGTGCGAAGCTTTCACTCAAAATCTCAATTTGAGTTTGGAAGTGCAGCACGTGCTGAAATTTCTAGCAGATAGAATACATCGCATGATGGTACGTTTGAAACGCTTCTGAGATCGATCGGCTCACATCTGACCTTTTCACGCAGGTTCCTACTCGGGAATTATTAGAAAACAAAATTTCGACGACGACGACGTCGAGTGGATGGGAACGCTTAAAGGCTCAAATTTCGTCGGGAAAAGCCGAAAACAATAAACAGGACACCCTCGCGACGGTCAATATCGCAGGTAAGCTTTTCATTCTCCGTCTAGATGACGTACAAATTAAATTAATTATTTCATTTATTTAGTGCATGTTTTGTCTGGGCCGGCGACTCGAAAAAGGATGCATGTTCTTCGAATCTGCCTCGATGCGATCCGTGGAGCGAGTCTTCTCAGTGATGAAGATGTCGTGCTCGCATCTGAGTTCGTGGAACTCGTAGAAGTGCTCTCCACGTACCGCAAAAGCGTTCAAGATCAATGTGATACTTCCTTTTTATTTTTCACGAGGGAATTATTTCCGGTGTGTTTGGCTGATATTTACGTCAAGCCGAACGAATCTGGACGTCTTACTTTGCTTGTGAGTGCGTTTCGCAATTGTGAAACGTTATTAATGCGTGCTGGAGCGAGCGATAGCGAAGTGGCGACGTTTGACAATTATATTCGAACGTCACTGGAGCGAGAAATAATTCAACCGCTTTGTCGAGATATTGAGACAGATTTGAGGTTGCATCTTCATTCTGCGCGCATAGCAGGCGTCATGAACACGAATCCGTTCAAGGATGGCGTTCGAGACTTGTCGTTGTTCACGAATCTGCCGCCAATCTACACGTTGAAGCACCAGGTGCGAATATTATTTATTTAATTAATTGTGGCGAATTTGAAACTGACCGGATTTCGTCCTCGTCGTTGACAGATCGACATTCGTAATCGCGTCGAAGGTTATTTAAATCAGACCTTCCACAATCACACGGCGATTGCTCTTCATAACTGGAAGGTGAGTGATAAAATAATTAATTTGTCCTACTTCGCAACCGAGCGAGCTGCCTTTTACGAAAACGACGACTAACGATCTATTCGCGCGCAGTCTTACGTGGAAATGAGAAATCTTGCGATAGAAAAGTACGGCTTACGCTGCGCCGAGATTGAGCTTCCGAGCCAGACGCTCGAACAAGGCTTGGATGTGTTGGAGCTGATGCGCAATATCCACGTCTTCGTGTCGAGGTACAACTACAACTTGAACACACAGTGCTTTGTCGAGAAGGCGAGCGCGGCGCTCGATCGCAAGCATCTGAACACCATAAGTATTCGGCATGTCGCCAACTCTATCAGAACGCACGGAACGGGCATCACGCACACGACCATCAACTTTGCCTATCAGTACCTGGCGCAAAGATTTCAGATTTTCAACCAGTTTCTCTTTGACGACCACATCAGAAGTCAACTCATGAAAGAAGCTCGAATGGTGCACGCCGAGACAAAGGCTAAGAGTGATACTATCAAGTTAAGCTCAAAGCAAGCAGGATATCGCGCATCGACTGTGGACGAAAAGTTTGAGTACCCAGTCGAACGCGCCCTTCGAGTGATGCGCGACATTCGAAAGCTCGGTTTATCGAAGGACGGCTCTTCGTTCATCGACGAGTTCCGTGTGTTAGTGACTGAAATCGGTAATGCGCTCGGTTTTGTTCGCATGGTTCGTCTCGGTGCGATGCACTACAGCACCAACGCCGCCAAGTTTGTACCGAGTGCGCGCGGGTCGAAGTTCGCCCTCGATGAGAGCCTCGACGCCGACGGTTTGTCCGAGTGGACAAAGACGGCACTGAAAAATCTGCAGAGTGAATTAAAAGCCTTAAGCACAGGCGGTACCGATGGTACTGACTATTTTCAAGTCCTCGTATCGGTTTTTTCGACCGAGCTTCGAAAGGGTCACGAACACCTAAAAGACTTTTACTTGGTGCTTCCAGCGCTCACGATGAGCGCCGCTGAAACCATCCTGGCTTCAAAAGACAAGCTCGTGCGACGTGGTAAAGATTCACAGACCGCCACTTTCACCGATGATGGTTTAGCACTTGGGATCGTGTACCTGCTGAGCGTCCTCGATCAACACGAAGCCTTCGATGCGCTGCATTGGTTTGAGTCCGCCTCGCACCACTTCGAAGCGGAGGAGAAGCGCGCAAACGAGGAAACCGGTGGCACTTTCGGCATTTTAGGTCGTAGCATCGACGAAAAGACCAAGCTTCAGGTCAAGTTGGATAAGATTGACGCGTTAAGGCGCGAGTTTGTACACTTGAAGCATTCACTCGTCGGCGCGCGAAGCTTTGTGAATTTGTAATTGTAGACGCCTCGCCGCACTCAGCCACAGACGCTGTGAAAACCTCAGCTTTTCATCGTCATCTTCCAAACGTCATCGTCCGCCACATCACAGTCGCGCGCGCGTCGTCGTCGTAAAGTAAGTGATACTCTGCTCCAATACAACATCGCACGCCTCGTCATGTCGTGCCAAGCGATGTTAAACACGCCCGCGCTCGCGCCGGCGGTGACATCCGTCGCCCACCGTCGCCCTAGCCGCCGAGGTGCTCGCGCGTTGACGCGCGCCAACGCCGGTGGTGCCATGGAGCAGCTCACGTTGAAGCCGATGAAGAAAATTGAAGGCACGGTTCGATTGCCGGGGTCTAAGTCGCTGTCAAACCGCATTCTGCTCCTCGCGGCGCTCGCAGAAGGAACGACCAAGGTGGAAAACTTGTTGGATAGCGATGACATTCGTTACATGGTTGACGCGCTTAAAGTTCTGGGGCTGTCCTTCACGGAAGACAGAGAGAACAACATTTTGGAAATCACCGGTTGTGGGGGTAAGCTCCCGGTCGAGGGCGCGGAGTTGTTCCTCGGTAACGCCGGGACGGCGATGCGACCGCTCACCGCCGCCGTGGCTGCGGCGGGTAAAGGCACGTTCATCCTCGATGGTGTCGAGCGTATGCGTGAAAGACCAATTCAAGATCTTGTTGATGGTTTGGTTCAGCTTGGTGTCAAGGCGGAGTGCACGATGGGTACGGGTTGCCCGCCGGTGAAGGTTGAGGCGAACGGCTTGCCTGGCGGTCGCGTCGAGCTCAGCGGTTCCGTGAGCTCGCAATACCTCACCGCGCTCCTCATGGCGGCCCCACTTTGCGAAGGGTCGATTGAAATCGTAATTGTCGATGAGCTCATCTCCAAACCGTACGTTGAGATGACTATCACACTCATGGAACGCTTCGGTGTCAAGGTAGAAAAGGCGGACGACCTCCAGAGCTTTAAGATTCAAGGCGGACAAAAGTACATCTCCCCGGGCAGTGCATTTGTTGAAGGCGATGCTTCGTCCGCTTCCTACTTCCTCGCCGGTGCCACCATCACCGGTGGTACCGTCACTGTCATCGGTTGCGGTTCGGAGAGCATCCAAGGCGACACAAACTTTGCGTACACGATGGAGCAAATGGGCGCGACGCTCGAGTGGGGTCCGAACTCGGTCACCTGCACCGGTCCCAAGGGCCCGCTCAAGGCGATTGATGTGAACATGAACGCCATGCCCGACGCTGCGATGACTCTTGCCGTCGCTGCACTCTTCGCTGACGGCATCACTACCATTCGTGATGTCGCGAGCTGGCGCGTGAAGGAAACCGAGCGCATGATTGCGATTTGCACCGAGCTGCGCAAGCTCGGTTGCGACGTCTTCGAAGGCGCGGATTACTGCGTCATCACCCCTCCTCACAAGCTCGACCCCCCGGCCAAGATGAAGGCCAACGTTGACATCGATACCTACGACGATCACCGCATGGCCATGGCTTTCGCCTTGGCCGCGTGCGGCGACGTCGACGTCGTCATCAACGACCCGAAGTGCACGAAGAAGACTTTCCCGACGTACTTTGACGTCCTCAAGTCCGTCGCCAAGTGAGCGTCGCGCGCATCTTCGACGTATTAGCTATTATAGAATTGGTGCAAGCTATCGTATATGAATCATTGGATAAATTTGTCTACCGTCCCCTCTCGCGAGTCGCGAAACCTACTGCGGCGGCCCGCCCATTTGTTGCATCGATTGCGCGTTTAATTCCGCGAACCGCACCGACGTTCGCGCCGAGTGCTTCAGGAACTTTTCGCAGCACTTCGACACGCATCGCTCTTCGTCCTTCTCCAGCGTTTTCCTCCGAAACGACTGCACGCACGTCGAGAAGCACCGCTCCACCAAGTTGTTATACATCTTCAGGCTGTCTCGCGTCTGCATCGCTTCGATCATGCCCATCATCTTCGCCTTGTCTTCCTCCGGGAACCCATCGAGCATGGCTGGGTCCATGGCGACCTCGGTTTCGCTCGAGTCCGTCGCCGCGTCGCTCGGCGGCGTCTGCGGTGCCGCCGTCGCGGGCCGCCTTTCGACCCCGACCTAGGGTTCGGGCGCGCCCTCGATCGCGCGCGAAATCCGAGGCGCGGGCGTCCGAATGTGCCGGGGCGGGCGGGGCGGGTGTCCGAATGTCCGAATTGCGCGCACGTCCGCACTGTTTGCGCACACGATACAGACGTCCGCGCGCGCGTGTGATCTTTCGCGCCGACGTCACGCGCGTCGAGAGGGCGGGCGCTCGGACGCGTCGCGCGCGAGCGGGGACGGGGCACAGCGCGACGCGACGGCGAGGAACGACGCGAAAGATTGAGTCGCATCACCGCGCGCGCCGGGCGAGGACGACGCGCGCGAACGACGGCGAGAAGACGCGCGGAAGACGAGGGCGAAAGAGCGAGGGCGAAGGGCTCGGTGGGGGGAGTATGAAGACGCGGGGACGGACGACGCGGGCGCGGTCGGAGGACGCGGGGGAAGAAAACGAGGTCGCGCGAGATGGAGACGCGGGGAAGGCGCCCGAGGGAGCGACGGAGGAAGCGGCGGTGCCGAATGATGATTTTCTGTGCCTGTTCGACGAGAGCGCGCGAGAAGAGCCGGCGACGCTGAACGGGGCGTGGGAGGACGTGTTCGCGCAGCATCATCACGCGAACGCACCGCAAGGCGGTGTGGAAGGAGGGTTTCATCAAGGCAGTGAAGACGCGGGTGAACACTTTCCACAATCTGGATACGTGGACACGGTGCAGTACAAGCTTCCGACGACGCGCCCAGGGGTGGCGTCGACGTCGAGAGGGCGCGTGACAAAATCGCGCAGCGGCACTAGAACGTCAGGTTCGAGGAAGCCAAAGCCGAGATCTCAATCTTTACCACCACGCCCGCAAGCGATGATGGCTCCGCTACCTCAGCCGATGTCACCGATGATGTACCGTTCGCCGGGGGGCAAGCCGAGGTCTTCGAGGTACAACGGCGTGTGCCGCCACGCCAAGTCTGGGCGTTACGAGGCGCACGTCTGGTTGAGAGAGTCACGACGGCAAGTTTACCTAGGTGGACACCTGGAGGAAGAGTTTGCCGCCGAGGCTTTTGATATCATTGTGTTGAAGCTCGCGCGCATCGGCGATCGCTCTCGAACAGGAACGCGTCCGCTTAAAATGAACTTTCCCGAGTCTCGTTACGCAAACTTGATCGGTTTCATTGATTCTCTTACGCTCGATGAACTGATCATGGAGGTTCGCCGACATTCCGAAGGTTTTGCGAGGGGTAATTCGGGATACAGAGGGGTCACGCAACACTCGCCTAAGAAGTTTGAGGCGAGACTCGGAGTGCCCCCGCAAAGCAAACACGTGTACTTGGGGCTCTACGATTCTGCCGAGAAAGCTGCGGTGGCGTACGACACCGCTCTCATTCAAGCGAGGGGACGGAAAGCTTCGACGAACTTTCCAATTTACAACTACGACGAGCACATTCGCCAATACGAAGAAGCAGTGGCGAGGAATCCGGCGCTCGAGCAACACGAGCACGGGCAGTACGAAGATTTACAACGATGAAACGACCACGAACGACGACCACGATGATGTGACTTTTGAACCAAATGAAATGTAAAACATGTACAAAACGCACGCAAATAAATAAGCTATCCTACTTCATCGTAAACTCGTCGCCCTCTTCAAGCGCGGGCCAGAGCTCGAGCGGCCCGGCGTCGAAAGCTTTTCCGACATCGTCGCCCTCGCCCCAACGCACTTTTTGCACCAAAACTCGAACGCCCTTGCGCTGAGCCCGCGATAAATGTTTTGCGAACGATGGGCACGCTGCACCGTTAGGACGCATACCCATTGCGTCTGCTCTACTACAAATAAAAAGCACCGCCGGGTGGACGTCGGGACTCTTGGACGCGAGTTCGCTGAGCTCGCGCAAGTGCTCGATCGCCCTGGCGCTCACCACTTTTTCACCATCCGGGCCTTTCTGACCTCGTTTTCCCCATGGAAATATTCCCGCGCGCGCGTATGGCTCACCTTTCTTCGCGCTTGGAGAATACGCGGGGTGCGGCGACTGCTCTCGAGCTTGCGCCTCAACAAATTCTCTAGCGTAATCCGTGTCGACGACTTGCTTCACCTCCAATATCGTCGTCGACCCATCTTCGTGTTTCAAGGCAAAATCTGGTCGGTATGAATTCGACGCGCTCTCCGTCACTTCGCGCTTAAGAGTTTTCTGCGTCTTGATTTCGTCTCTGATGATCGGCGACGCGTGCAGGCGGTCGTCCAGCGCCCCGTTCTCCAACAGCGCCAGAGCGATTTTCTCCACCAAGCTCGGATGCGCGCTCAACCACACCCCTCCCAAGTGTTCGTTCTCTCTCTCCTCGCACCGCAACAACCGACATATCAATTCACACTTCGGCGTCCCGTGCTGTCCGAGCGTCGTCGCCGTCACGCCCTTTTGCCGCGAGCACAGCGCGCGCGCTCCTTCCCGCAGTTTCCCTCCCGAGTCCAGATTCGGGACGTGCGCGATCGCGACGCTTTCATCGCTCTTCACGCGCACGTCCGCGACGTACGGGCTCTTATTTCGCGCGCTCGGTCGTCGCATCACGACGACGTCCTCGAGCGCACCCAAGTCGACGAGCGTCGTCGCCGTCGTCGTCGCCGTCGATCGCGCGCGTTTCTTCCCTCCCGCGTCGCGACCCGCGTCGGCGTTCCGTTTCACGCCTCGCCCGCCGCGCGCGAATCGCGCGAGACCGGCGACGACGCCGCGCATCGCGCGACGCGCGTCCCGGTGTCCCGGCGGCATTCGGCGCCGCGCGACCACGGACCGATGCCGCCCGACGACGCGCGCGCGAGCGCGAAAGATCGCTCGAGCGCTCCCGCGGAAACCTCCGTCGACGAGACGTCGCGCTACTTCACCGACGGCGAGCGCGAGTGGTACGACAGCGAACGAATCCGAGCGTGCGCGACGCACTTGCTCGAGCGGTGCGCGACGTGCGGCGAGGATCAGAGCGTGAGCAACGATTACTGGAGACGCGTGCAGCGGGAGAGGTACGTGCGAGCGGTCGCGACGCGGGTGGCGACGAAAGACGCCGCGAAACCGCGCAGAGTGGTGGTGGAGGTGGAGTGTCCGCTGTTCGCGCTCGCGCGCGGCGGAAACGCCGTCTTCAACGTGAGCGTCGTCGCGCCTCTGGAGAACTTGTACGCGAAGGTGCGCGAGCGCATAGCGAAGGTCGTCGAAAAATTAAGGCACGAAGGCTTTCCTTTCCAGGCTTCGGGCCTGGGAGAAGAAATCAATGATTACGTGAATCAATTCTACCTCTCCAGGATGGATTCTGAACGATACACGGAAAACGGCGTACATGTATTCACACACATTCTCTATCGCGATGAAACCCTGCTGGATTGCATGCCGACCGTGATTGCAAACCAACCGACGTTGTCGAAGTTGATTACCGAAAAATCGATGGAATTACCTCCATATCCGCTACTTACGGCTGTCCTGAAGTCGTGCGTCCAACACATGTTTATCATCGCCGACGCGTACGAAAGCACGGTGCAGCAGTTGGGTGAACCGAATCATTCACTTTCGGACGAAATTTTCTGGATGAATCCAGGCGATACATTTCAGCGGCACTTCGTCGATATGTGCAATTTTTTCAATCGTCCAGTAGACGATGTGCGTTTCGTGGCGTGCGATTCGGATAGAAAATTCTTCGTCGTGGAGCCGACGGATACGCCTGAGAAGTTGCATTTGAGAGACCAAACCGAATTAGTGATGGTAAACAGAGCTTTGATGTCTACGATTGAGTTTCTTCAGCACAGGGGAAGCAAGCTGTTCACACGACCAGCAGGGGGTGTTTAGCGTCCTAAAAACATTTGTACAATTAAATTATACAGTATCCGGCTAAGCGTGCTCGACGACGTCGTCAATCATCGATTCTAATTCCCTCGCGAACGCGTGCGCGGGAAGCCCCATGACGTTAAAATAATCACCGACGATTCCTCGAATGAACACCGCCGCCGGTCCCTGTATGCCGTACCCGCCCGCTTTATCGTACGGTTCCTTTGTCGCCACGTACGCCGCTATCTCCTCCGCCTTCAGTTCCGCGAATTCGACCCTCGTCGTCTCGCTAAAGCTCTTCCCATATATCTTCCCAGTCTTCTTCGAAATTTTACCACCGATGATCGCCACTCCCGTGTGCACTTTACTCTCCGACCGCGACAACGCTCGAAGCATCGCCGTCGCGCTCGCCGCGTCCGCCGGTTTCTCCATCGTCGTCCCATCCGCGGATTCCACCACGGTATCGGCGCCTATGATGACGTCGGGCATTTCGCTCCCTCGTTCGTTCGCGTCCCAATTTTCGTACACGTCCATCGCTTTCATCCACGCCGTCGCGCGCGCGTACGCCGCCGCGCCGTCGTAGTCTTCGTGCGGCAAATTCTCGGCGAACGCGCTCGGCGCGATGTCGCACTCGACGCCGACGACGTCGCGCAGGATCTCTCGGCGTCTCGGCGACGCCGACGCGAGGACGACGTGCAGCGCGTTCAGCGCGCTCAGGCGGTGCAGGATCATCGCGCGTCGCGCGGTGCCGGGTCCGACGCCGCGCATCGGGACGCGAGACGGTCGTCCCGGCGCGCGCGATCCGACGCGCGCCGTCTTCGCGAGTCGCACTGCGCGACGCGAGGCGACGACGAGAGAAGACGCGCGAAGACGGCGAAGACCGCGAAGACGGACGCGTCGACGACGGGAAACCGACCGAGAGGCGACAGCGGCCGATGGCGAGCGATGAACGCGAACAGCAGGCGCTGCAAAAGCGCCTGCTGGAGTGCCTGAAGCGACCGGAGAATTTGACGTGCGCGGAGTGCGCGATGCGGCTGCCGCGATGGGCGTCGACGTCGCTCGGAGTGTTCTTTTGCACCAACTGCAGCGGATCGCATCGCGGACTCGGGGTGCACATATCCAAGGTGAAGTCGACGACGCTGGACAAGTGGACCGAGGCGCAGGTGGCGCACATGGAACGCGTCGGGAACGCCAAAGCGAACGCGTATTGGGAGGCGAACGTGCGCGCAGGGGTGAAACCAGGAGCGACGAGCGGTCGGGATGCGTGCGAGAGGTTCATTAGGGATAAGTACGAGCGACAGTTGTACAAGGATACGACGCGGGACGGGCCGGAGGCGTCGATTCACGCGAGCGCCTCCGCGCCCGCGGAAGCGGCGGTGCCGGCCGCGGTGCCGGCCCAGCAGAGTGGTGGTATGTTTGATTTGATGTCGTTGCACGAACCCGCGCCGGTTCAAGCGAGTGAAGCGTCGACGACGTTCGGTGGCAGTCAATGGACGGATTTCAACGTCGCGCCGGCGCCGACCGCGCAAGTTCAAGCGGCGCCGGCGCCGGCGCCGAACGCGGGAGTGATGGACCAATGGAGCGATTTCACGACGTCCACCGCTGTGCAGGCTCAAAATTCCGTCGCGGACGATGGCTGGGGGGATTTTACTGCGGCACCGCCAGCTGTCGCGGCGCCGGTTGCCGTCGAGCCCGCGCAAGCGCAAAAACCTGAAATGTCAAAAAATGACATCATGAACTTGTTCGACGCTCCTGCGGTACCTGCGGCGACAGCTCCGAGCGCATCGGCTCCGATTGGAACAAACATGGCGATGGGGGGCTTCGATCAGCTTCAAGCGGGGATGATGCCGCAAGGTGGGCAGGGGATGATGGGGGGCTACGGTACACAAGTGCCGCCGCCGCAGCAGTACGCGATGCAACCGATGCCGGGGATGCAGCAACAGCAATACATGGGAGGCGCTCAACAGTATGGCTATCCACCGCAGCACCATTATCCGCAAATGGGCGTCGGCATGATGCCGCAAATGGGAGGAATGATGCCGCAAATGGGAGGAATGATGCCGCAAATGGGGGGCACGATGCCGCAAATGGGGGGCGCCTCGACGTACGGCGCTCAACCGTACATGCAGGCACAACCGCAGGCGCCGCAGAGCCCCCCGAAGCCTGACACGCAAAACATTCCGGAATTCAAGTGGTGAATGATTATACTTAAAAATAGCATTCTTCAATTCATTACACGGCGTTCTCATTCATCGTCTTCCCACTCGTCGTCGTCTTCCCATTCGTCGTCGTCGTCGTCTTCCTCTTCTGGAGTAGGGGTCGCCGGTAATCCGCGTTCAGCTTGCGCGACCCTTCTTCGGCGTTCTTCGATCTCTTTTTGCTTACGAGTTCGCTCCGCGAGCACGCGAGCTTCTTCTTCTTTGATCGCTCTCGCCTCGCGCGCCTCCACCTCGTGCTTGAGTTTAATCACCCCCACGATCCCACCCACGATGGCGAAGATAAGCCCCAGAGCTTTCTTCAACCCTCCCGCGGCGTCTTTCACGTTATGTTCCTTGAGCATGGCCACCAATTTCGAAGGCAACGCCCCGCTCATCTCTTCCAACTTTTCTCCATTCTTGTACAACTGATACGTCGGAAGCGCCTTGACGTTACACTTCTCCGCCACCGCCGGAACGGCTTCGATATCCACCCTCACGAAGCGTATGCGTTTAAATTCCGCCGTTCTCGCGAGCGTCTGCATGTACGGCGCCATGGATTTACTCGAAGGGCTGTAGTTCTGTTCGTCGAACGCGCGCGTCGGGCGACCCCCGCGTCCTCGTCAGTCCTCGCGTCCTCGGTCCTCGGTCCTCGATCCTCGGTCCTCGATCCTCGCCTCGTTTCCCGCGCGTCCTCGGTCTCGTCCTCGCGACGGTCTCTCGTCGTCGTCGTCCGCGCTTCGCTTCCCGCGGTCTCGACGCGCGCGTCGGACGCACCGAGACAAACTCCACGAGCACGAGCTGATCTTTCCTTCGCAGCGCGCGATCGAACGCCGTCGCCGTCGCGAGCGTCTCCACGCGCGAGAACGCCTTCATCTTTCGCGCCCCGCCGGCGCGTCGTCGCGTCGACATCCCGCGTCGTCGTCGTCGTCGTCGTCGAGTCGCGCTCTGCGGGTCAGGTTTACGCGCGCGTCGTCGCGCGTCGCTCGGGACACCGCGACGCGCCGCGCGCGCGACGAGCGACGCGCCGCGCGACGAGCGACGACGCGCCGGTCGAGCGTCGAGCTCGACGCGCGCCCGGATGAGCGACAGCGAGAGCGATTACAGCGACGACGACGCGCACATCGGCGGCGGCGATCGGGATGCGGAGGAAACGTACGACGGCGCGGGAGGCGAGGCGACGCTGAACGTGGACGTCGGATCGTCGCTCACGAGCGCGGATTGGGCGGACATCGATAACTCGGACCTCGTGGCCAAGGTGCGCGGGAGCGCGGGGTTTCGAATCATGCGAGAGATTCAGCCGTGGGACGGGGCGCTGGACGCGCCGCCGGATTTGATGAAACGACACGTGTTTGAATACTTTTACACGCAGCGCAAGGACAGTGACTTTTATAAAAAGTTGGCCAAGGATTGCTTCCCGAGCGAGTACGAAAGAGCGGGGGCGGATAAATCGGAGAAGAAGCGGTTGGCGAACCTCTGGGCGGGGGCGGTTTTGGACGAGTTGAAGGCGATGCGAGACGGGGCGAAGCACACCTTGCGATGGATCAACGCCATCAAGGAAGCGCAGGCGGGTGATTTGTTATTTTTAAAGCGTGAGGCTCTGACTCACGGGCCCGGGAGCGTGCAGGAGATTGCCAGTCAAATTGTTTGGGACAACGTGAGTAATCGCATCAAGGATCAAACCTTTGCGGCGATGCACGCGTGGACGAACAAATCGGGTGCTCAATCCGGTGGCGTCGCGCGCATGTACAAGCATCAGCACGAACTCATCGATCAACTGGACAAGCACTATGCCGCCATCGGGAAAATGCAAGAGGCGAAGAAGCCGTTACCCAAGCCGTTGCACGTCATCTTATCGACGCCGACGGGGTCGGGCAAGACGTTCACCGCCATTCTCGTTCACCTGCGTCTTTTGAAGGTCAAGTACCCGGACGCTATCTTGCTCTACTCAGTGCCGACGAAACAAGTTTTGAAGCGCGTTGGACAAGAGTGTGAAGCGCACGCGGTGCCGTACTGGACGGCGGCGCGCGACAACACGGGTGATGGAACGCTTCACCAAGTGCGTCGTCCGTATTCCATTCGTGATAAGGCTCGAAACAAGAAAGCACTTCGTGCGGCGCGTGCTATCGGTGAAAAGGTCAGCGCTGGTTCCGGTACGATTCAACAACAGCTCGAATACGCCGCAGATGTGGGTTACAAGCTCAAGGATCACGGCGCTGGTAAACCGGATATCATCATCGCGGATCTCAATACCACGGCGGCGTTGCTCAAAGCCTGCAAGGAAGAAAGCTCCAGCTCGTTCTACCACGAGTCTAAGATTCTTTTGTACTTTGACGAGCCGAATATGGGTATTCACCTCGATCCGAATGTTTTGGGTGTGGTTTCGTCTATCCAGGCCAACATGCCGCTCACCGCCGTACTTGCTTCGGCGACCCTAGGCGCGTGGGAAGGTTTGGAGCCTTGGTGGCGCGGCCCGACCGATGCGAACCAAATTACTATTAGTTTGGAGCCGTACGAGTTGCCAATGGCGAAGCTCGCCGTTTTCAACGAAGGCACGAGCGAGTTTTCTCCCATGAGTCCGCTCAACTTGATTGAAAATTATGCCGAATACCAACGAGTGATGGAGGATTACCGTTTGCCCACGCTTCTGTTGCGTCACTTGACAGCTCGACATGGTAATGATTTATTGCAGATTCAACCGCCCGGTGGACCTTGGGATAAGGTGCAGGGTGACGTGAAATCGTTGCGTTTGGCAATCGAACCGACGTTTACGAGCCTGTCGCAAAAAGAATTTGAACGACTGCAAGGTCGATGGAAGATGGGCGAGGACGCTCCTACCAAGGTCGATGGCATCCGTGGTGCACTCTCGAAAGAGGGCGTCACTATGGTCGGTTGCTTGGATCCGCGCAAGGTGGCGTTCGAGCTCGCCGGCTTTGCTGACCAGGAGGCTTGGATCCAAGACGTTCATAAATTGAACAACAAGCTCAAGGAAGCGGAAAGAATGGTAAAAGAGAACGCCAAGGCTGAAAAACGCAAAAAGAAGGATGACGAAGACGAGGCTAAGGATGGTGGCGACGAAGGCGGCGTCGGAGTCGTGACTCTTCGACCGATGTTAAAGATTAGTCTCGCCGAAGCTCTCGAGGCTGACATCAACACCTTGGTCATGCTTTCTAAGGGTATCGCTTATGCGTGCGGGTCAGGCACAGAGCCTATGGTGAAACGTCTTTATAACCAAGCGTTGCTCACCGTTCCCGATTCTCTTCGAGGACGATCTCCGCCGCTCAACGTGCTGGTTGTCGACTACTCGTCCATTTACGGAACGGATTGTCCCGCGGTTGATACTTTGTTGTTGCAAGAGGATTTGGGTCGACTCTTAGCTTGGGAAGATCTTCAGCAGTTCCTTGGTCGTCTTCGACGCGATGGAACAGCCGTTTTCTACTCCAAGAAAACTCTTCGCCGGGCCGCTCTCGGCGCCGCGGTCGAAGAGGAAGAGACGACGGCGCTTATTGAATTCCAAAAGCTTGTTGAAAACTCTGTGCTGGATCTCGAAAAGGCTCAAAAACGCGACACCGACAGCGTCACCGCCCTCGTGACCAAGCTCTCTGCGTCTTCTGGTCGCAGTGCGGGAGAAGTCGCTTCGTACGTGTTGGCGTCTGTTATATCGTTTGCGCTATCTGCTCCGTCTCATCTCGATGGTGCGGGCGTGTACCCGGCGACCATCCCGGAGAGCGACAAAGAGCTCTTAGCCGCGATCACAAAGCGCGTGGAGGGTTACTCGGACGCATTGGAAAATGTGTTGAAAAAGATGTCGGAGCAAGTTCGTGCCGTGAGCGCGATCGAAGCCCTCTCGCTCTCTGCGAACCCGTTCGCCAGCCGTACCGGCGGCGCTCGCGTGCTCGGCATTGCTGCGCAAGTGTTGAAAATGCTGTACGATGCTGATATCCTCTCCGAAGAAGCACTCTTTGCTTGGGCTAATGCGAAGCGCAAAGAACTTCTCGCTGAGTCAGACGGTGACGCTCGCTTCTTTGGCAAAGCAAAGCCATTCATTCAGTGGTTATCCGAAGCAAGCGATGAAGACAGCGATGAAGAAGAAGAATAGGTCACACACACATCACATTTAATACAAATCAGTACACTAGTCAATTCAATCAGTCAATTTCTATTCTAAAATGCTATCCTATTACTTCCCGGAGCGGTGTACGCGACCTGGTGCGACGCGCAAAAGCCAAGCGACCGCAAACAGTCAGCGACGACATCTCTCCATGTAGCGACGGCGGCTTCAAACTTTACCCTCGCGTCGTCATCCATGATCAAAGAGCTCGGTATACTCCACCCATACGCCAGTTCGCTCTCGTTGTCCACGCCGTCTCGTCGTCTACACTCTAACGAGTGTACGCTTAAACTGCACGACGATAACATCGCCGCCGCGCTTGACATAGACTCGGTCGGAAATGCGTACACGCACGGAAAATCCAATAATACTCCAGAGACCGTCGGCGGTCCTATCGCGTCCGACTGCGCGTCAACGATATCGCTTATATCAATCACACCTTCGCGAGCGCGCAATGCCTCCAAAAGCGCCGCCTGGACGCGCTCCCACGCGTCCGTCGCCGCCGTCCCGGTCGCCGGCTCCGGCGCGTGACCGCTCAAGTCGACGAAAATTCCCCGCCAATTCGACGCCTCGCGCGCCAGTACGCGGACATTCACCACAAACGTCGTTCCATGCATCGTCATAGCGCGCAGCTCGCGAGCATCGACGGCCAGAGTGCGCGCACATTCGCTCGAAAGCGTCGCCAAAAGTGCGGGCGTGACTCTCGGGGCGTAGTCGTTCATGAAGCTCGTGCGCGCACCGAGGGCGACGACGGCGAGGTCTCGGGCAAGAAGACGCGACGTCGAGGCATCACACGTCGAGCGCGCGCGCACGATGGCGTCGACGGCGTCGAGGAGGGTTGACATCGCGCGAAAGCGTGGTGCTCGCGGCGACGAGTGCGGTCAACCGTCGGCTGTGCGTCAAGAGTCTGCGTTTGTTGTACAAATGAAATCATCTAGATGCGTCTAAGCAATGCGCGAAGAAAGAATTGTGAAAGTATCGGTGATCGAACTTTACTCGATCACTCGATGGGAACCGCTTGGAAGATTACAGCGGAGCGGTCGACGCACACATAAGCGTTACGACGAAGCGAAGGCAAAATCATAGCCTCCGCGGTGTATAAATCAGCCTCGGCGACATCATCGCCGGACACGAAGTCAAACGGTGTCTCCAATGCGGTGTCGAGAACGAGTTTCCATCGCTGGCCCTCGGGAGGGGTTGGAAGCTTCACGAAGGCTGGTTCGTGGTGCGCGTTGAAGGCGACGTAAAACTTTGGTGACTCCGTGGTATCCTGCAAAGTGAACGCCACGAATCGCGAATCTTCCTCCCAGAGCGGAACTTCAGGTTTATGTCCGTGCCATTGAATGTTCTCGGCGGTCGGAAACGCTGGAAGTCGGAATGCACTGTTGTCCTTGCGAAGCGTGGTGAGTTGGCGGACGAATCTCGCAAGTCCTTCGCCGGCGAGTGGATCGTTTGCCTCGTCCCAATTAACCCAATTCATCCAGTTATCGTGACAATACGTGTTGTTGTTACCGCACTTAGTGTGTCCGTATTCATCTCCCATGTACAACATCGGCACACCCTGAGCGACGAATAGCGCAACCATGAAGTTTCTCATTTGTCGATCTCGCAACGAGCAAATCTCAGGATCGCACGACTCACCATCGTCCTCGCACGTCAAACCGCAATTCCATGATTGGTTGTGCTCTTCCCCGTCGCGGTTCTCTTCTCCATTTGCGATGTTGTTCTTCTCGTTGTACGTCACGCAGTCGCGCAACGTGAAACCGTCGTGAGCGGTGACAAAGTTGATGCTCGCCGCGGGAGTTCTACCATCGGCGTAGAGCTCGGGGCTACCACACAAACGTTCGGCAAACAAACCAGCGTAACCATCAACGCCTCTGATGAAGTTACGCACGTCATCACGAAACTTCCCGTTCCACTCAGACCACACGCCAAAGTGCGGGAACGAACCGACTTGATACAATCCGCCGGCATCCCACGCCTCGGCGATCAGCTTCGTCCCGGCCAACACGGGATCATTGCTAATGGCATCGATTAACGGTGGGTCTTGAAGCGGAGTTCCAATCGCCACCTCTTCTAACATCGGTGTCTCTGCCGTTGGTTCGCCAAAAATGTTTGCGCGATCCCACTCGCTTGAGGCGCGCGTGAGAATACTCGCCAAGTCAAATCTGAAGCCATCGATGTGATATTCGAGCACCCAGTAGCGCAAGCATTCGACGATAAATTCGCGCACCACTGCGTGGTTGCAATTCATTGTGTTACCGCATCCGCTGTAGTTGTAGAACTGCCCCTCCGGGGCGACCATGTAATACACGCGATTGTCCAAGCCTCGGAACGAGAGTGTCAAACCTTCCTCGTTCCCTTCAGCCGTGTGATTGAAGACCACATCCATGATGACCTCAATGCCGGCTCGATGTGCCTCTCGTACCATGTACTTGAACTCTTGAGCCGCCGCGCGACCGCAATCTTTGTCACCAGCCTCGGCGTATCGAGTCATCGGACTGAAAAAGTTGACGGTGCTGTATCCCCAAAAGTTTCTTCGAAATTCCCCCGTGGCTGGGTTCACGCTGTGATATTCCAACTCATTGAATTCATGGCAAGGCATGAGCTCAATAGCATTCACTCCCAGTGTCTTCAAGTACGGCAACGTCTCCACGAGCGCGGCGTATGTACCGGGTTGCGCCTTGGTTTTCAAATCCGCCGTCATCCCTCGAACGTGCGCCTCGTACACGACGAGGTCGCTCATCGGACGATTCGGCGAAGTCACGCCTTGCCAGTCAAAATCTTCTCGATCGTCCTTTTTATTCTTTTTCGGCACCGCACCCGCGTATTGCGGCCAGCAATCTTCGCTCCCGTCCGCCTTCTTACCCAGTTCGCCGTACCGAGGTCGACTCACCGTCGCCTTGGCGTACGGATCGAGCAAAACCTTACTGCGATCGAATCTGTGCCCTTTCTCGGGTTCGTACGGCCCATCGACTCTGTACCCATAAAGCACGTTCTCCGCACACTTCGGCAGCGCGACGTGCCACACGCTCCCAGTCTTATTGACTCTATCGTCGAGCTCAATCTCGGCGGTAATCTCGCCCTTCGCCAACGCCTCGGGCGTCCACAACACCAAACTCACCGCCGTCGCCGACGACGAAAACACCGCAAAATTCACACTGTCATCCTTATCTCCCCTCACGCGCGTCGCTCCCAGCGCCTGCGCGTTCCCGCGCGTCGGCGTTTCGCACACGCCTCGCACCGCCGCCGGCGGCTTCGGCGGCGTCCGCGTCGTCGTCTTCACCACCGTCGTCATCGGCGCCTTCCCGCGCGCCATCGGCGGGTTCGCCTCCACCTTCCCGCTCGCTCCCGTCGTCGCGTCGCTTCGCGTCGTCGTCGTCGTCCGCGCTCGCGCGCGCGCTCCCGTCCCAAACGTCCCCGTCCCCGTCCCCGTCCCCCCCCGCGCGCCTCCGCGCGTCGTCCCGCGCGCATCGCGCCTCGCGCGTCGCGCGTCGCCTCGCGCGACGCCCCCCCTC
>Ga0206682_10000365_pt1 | contig 49196 bp, 82 predicted proteins | sample M240m12015metaG_FD_155444 | JGI IMG/M metagenome (GOLD analysis project Ga0206682, IMG submission 155444) | Ammonia-oxidizing marine archaeal communities from Monterey Bay, California, United States - M2 40m 12015 | ecosystem: Environmental > Aquatic > Marine > Intertidal zone | place: USA... | reverse complement strand
CAATTATGCCACATCGCGTCTTTAAATTTAAATTCATTTGGTTCACCACCTTCTTCTAAATGAGTTTGGTAATGTGCTCCGTTATGATATGAATATTTATCGTGTCCAAAGTGGTAAGGTAACCAATTACCCCAAGCATGTAACCACCAATAATCATCATAATGATAAAAATCAGCTCCCAATACTATTGAAGTTTCTCTTTGATATCCTATTTCTTGTTTGACACCACCAATATACTTTTCTAACATTCTTGGAAAGTGATATAAGAAATATTCTCTATCTGTATATGCAAATATTTTACCATTCTCATCTCTCCACAGCCAATCAACACCGACAAATCTACCATCATCATTCCAAAAAGGACCACCACCTTCAATCGGTCTTAACTCACCAGTTTCAGGATCTATTTCATATAGTTGAATATCTCGGTCACCATTTAAATGATAATCTTCTGTAAACCAAGCATTATCATCAATACCAAAGGCATCTTCTGCGAAATTCCACCATTGTCCTTTGTACCAAGTCGTATCCAATACCATAGCATCAAATCCATAAACAGGATGTTGTCTATGTTTTACACCAATACTTAAATTTATTTTGTCATCTAAAACAGGTGGTGTCCATTTAAATCTTAATTCACCTTGACCATATTCAAGTTCTTCTAATCCTAACTCCGTCCAACCTATTTTAGCCATCCACCAATCACTTGTGTATCTTACCCAATACTCTTGATTTAAATATTCGTTACCCCATTGTCTACCTTCTGACCATTTAATTAGATATTCCCATCCTTGAACAGGACCAAATGTAGCACTTTCATTAGCATTAGATTCTGAACCATCATACCAAGTTCCACCAACTCCAGCATTCTTAACACCTCGTTTTGGTTCATAATTAAATCTACCAATTTTTCTTAATCCAAATGATGTTTGAAAATCAGGTTTTAATTCTCTTTCGGTTCTACCGACTTGTAATTGTCCTGTACTCAACCCACCTATAATAGCAAACCTATCATCTTGGTGTCTTGGTGCATTCAAACTGAAACTTGCGTATGCAGTCGAATACTTAAAAAATTTCCAAAGTTCATTTTCGGCTGATAATAAATTTACACTAATTAACAGACCAATCAATATTTTTTTCATTTATATCTCCATATTGCTAGCGTTACTTAACAATTATAAATATCACAATACTATTTTTTTGAATATTTAGATAAATCAAGATTAGCTAATGGTTTTTCTATTTTCAAATCTTTCAACTTTGAATTTGCCACTACCAACTTTGAACCACCGACAACTTTACCCTCAACTATATGATAGATAAAGAATACGGTTTTCCACATACTCACTCTTACTATTCTTCCTGGTTCTCCATCAACTTCTACGACATCATCTTCGTTGTAATCATTACCCAAAAAGACCATGAAACCATCTACTGCCTCTCTTATGGTATTTTGAAAGATGAGTGTTATTACACCCACAATAAATAACCAACCATATTGTCCTATCAACCCTTCGACAAGACCTTGTGTTTGGTTGTCCACGATTATTCTCCTATTTTAGTTTTTCTTTCTTCCTTTATTTCCTTTACCTCCGTGATGTCGACCTTTACCACCCCCCTCTCCGTCTCTACGAGTTTTAGGTTTGGTATATTCACCACTTTTTCTACCTTTACTTGTACCACCCCAAGTTCTTAATGGAACATCAGTTCCTCTTTGAGTGCGGTATCCATAATGATAATTATTTGGTGTGTGCCACCAATAGTCATTAAACAAAGAATATCCATATCTTCTACCAAAATATCTATCTTGATAAATTATATAATATTCTGTACTAACTTTAGTGGAATCATTTGGGTAGATTGGTTTAGCACTATCTAATGCATCTGAAATACCAATACCCAATACAATACCTACTAATAATTCGAGTAATCCTATCATATTACTCCTTTCTGAGACTTTCAGTCTCTTTTATTCTATAATAAATATTATATATATGGCGAATTAGACATCAAATCGTAAAACAAATGACATATCTAAATCTGGTTCATTTCTTATAGGTCTTGATGTTTTTCCAATCACCAATAGTTCATTATTTTCGTTGTAGAGACCTATTGTTGTTACATAGGGTGCAAACTGAGAATGAGTTACAAAAGAATTTACAAATTCAGTTGCCTCATAAGAACTATTAAACGAACCGCTTCCTGCGGCTGCAGATGGATTATCTCCTGGTGGAAAAAGAGAGTGAGGACTTGCCCCTTCTTTTACGGTTATACTACCACTCCTTTGGTGTGTAACACTTATATTTTTTGAATTACTGAATCTACCTGCTGGTGCAATTACAGTATATTCGTGTTGATAAATTGTATGAGTTGCTCTATAATCTATTTCAAATCCGTCTGTACCTGATCCTAAAAATGCATTTACATAACTTGAACCTGTATTTGTCATTACTACCATTCCAGTATCATAAAATACATTACCGACAACACTACCACTACCTTGTGCTGTTATACCAACACCCGTATCGAAACTTGCTGACCTATGTGATGCATATGATGAACTAAATGCAAAATCATATAAATTACCATCTCCGTCATCTCTTATATCTAAAGTTATATCTTTAGAATCATCAAGTATTTTTACAGAACCAGGTTTTATTCTTTCACCGATTAAAGATTGTGGTAACGAAATTACTGAACATCTGTCGTGTAATTCTCTATTCATTTTGTTTCTATTAGAGGGACCCCAACTCAGATATGGTTGTGGTTGTTCATTCATGTGTGGTAATTTTGGATTACCACTAAATTTTTCATAATACAAATGATTAATGCTATAATATAATGGTAGTTCGTAATATGTTCCAAGGCTATACCAAGTAGATTTTGGTTTGTCCATACTTTCAGATATGGAATTATAAACACCAAAGCTCTGAGAATTTGCAGAACCTGTCATGAAATTATGAAAACTTCCACTAACTCCTTTTAAAGCATAAACTCCACTACCTGTATCGGCAGTCCTAAATTGAAATCGTTTATGGACTTTGAATGGTTCTACTGAAACGTCTTGCGGATGGACATTTCCTAACATATGTTTTGCTCCTTATCTATTAGAAATCTAACTTTACTTTGATAAGAGCTTCCCTTGAAAAAGATTTAAGAACGGGTTTACTCAACTTGGCTACTGCTAAAAGTTCGTTAGAATCATTATAAAGACCTACGGTTGTAATGTACGACTTTGGATCTTTAAAGTATGTAGGTTGAGTAAATTCACCAGTTGAACCTGTGAAGAATGTTGGATTGTTAGAAAAGTTAAATTCTTTGTTTCCTGCTCGACAGAAATAATGTGTCGATGATATTCTTTCTTCTCTACGGGCTTGGAATTTACCACCACCTTCTATCATAGAGAAAAATTTACTAACATTACCACCTTCGGTATTTGAACCTGTAACTGTTGCTATACCACCTGACGCATGTAGTATGTCAGCGTTCAGTACGATGAGTCCTAAATCAGGATAGAATAATCCGTATCCACCACCCGGTTGAGATGCTGCTGCTAAATTGGTAGCTGCTGTTCCAGTGGATATTGAACCACTAACAACATTAAATACTCGACCACCAACTCCTGTGGTTGGATTGGTTGTTGCTCCACTATCGTCAATTAACTTAATAAGTGAATCGGTACCTGGTAGCAGTGCTACATCACTACCACTTAAATGTAGTTCCCAATTTCCTGGATCTACTTTTTCTCTCATACGAGCTCTTCGTAAAGATAATGCGTAAAAATGTTTTGAAGTTACATCACCACCATATGTAAATTTTTCTACATTAGGTCCTAATAGTAAATTAACAAATTGTGCGTGTATCGCAGCTGATGCTCTATTACCAGTCGCGGCTCCCGCAGTTCCTAAAGAACCACTTCCGTGTATATGACCATAAGTTATCGAAAACTGAACTTCTCTTTCAGTATCGGTATGGTCTGTTTTATATACATCGTAAAAATACTTTCCAGTACTTGAACTTTGTGCGGATTGAGTATAGAAGGCCGTTAAAGTATTCGCTCCTGTACTCCATATTCCTGATGAGATTACGCTTTTAATGTTTTTTACTATATCGTTATCATCATTAAATGCTTTATATGCGCCTGATAATGCCATTTCTAACTCCTTGTATAATTCTTTAGATTGAACCCGCTGCTGATGCCGGACTTCCTAATTGTGTTTTGTTGACCGAAACAGTTACCGTAGTTGTTGCTCCTGTCTGATTACCCACGATAGTCAATTGTGTTGATTTCTTCGTAGGTGTAGTAAATGTTTGTGGTAATATTTTTGCTGATAAACCAGTTGTATTCTGACTCTGTGTTAATTCATCACCACTTAAAGCGACTGGAATTAATGGTGCAGAAGGACTTGGTGCTGCTTGATTTACTTCAAGTTTAGCTACCGATGTATCGTGTATGATAAATGTATACCCTTGTTCTGCATCTGTTGAGTTTAATGTTCCTGGTGCAACAATTTCTGCACTTGCTAGTCCCGAAGTAAAGTTTAGTGAACTAATAGAAACATCAAGTATTGGTAATCTTGAAGTTTCCTTTGGTAAGGTAACAAGTTTATATTTTAATACTTGTGTTTCATCTGGTACAGGTTCTAATATTGGCATGTTTTCAATAACAGCTCCATAAAAATTAGTTCCGTTTGGATGCGATGTATCCCATAGACGATAATCAACCTCATCATCTGCTAATGCGAATTTTGTTACTTTAAATTCGTTTCTACCTCTAGCTAATAATTCTCTACCTCTTTTGGTTAGAATAGCATCGATTGTAATCGTTGTGTTGTTTAGAAATCCCATTTTTGTCTCCTAAATAAAGATAATTTATTGTTTTTGTTCTTTTAAACTGGAGTTTAAATATAATCGTGAATAAAACTTTCTCAACTATAAATATATCAAACTCTAATTTTTCGTATTTTTACTTTACTTTTAACTTAGATTCTCCAGGTTCCTGTGTTACCAATGTTGTTGGTGAAGTTACAGTTATAGAAACTGGAGGTTCTTTGTCCGTAGTAGTATATTTTGTTTGCTGACATCCTAAGTATGCCAATCTAAAGTATGAATTATCATATCCCACACTTTGTATTTCACTTCTATGAAAAGAAGAAGAATGAAAATTATTTTTCTGTGAATCAAAAGTATATCCGTGATCCTTTAAGGCATCTCTTGAAGATGTATAGAAGAACCTATACTCATAATTATGTTCAGATATTCTTGAACCTGTTATTGTAGGTTGTAATGCTTCCTCAAATACATGAGCAGGACCACCTACTGTGATATCATATATTTTATATCCATAATCCGAGTTGATTGACTGAGTTAAGATATATTTAGATGGTTCGTGAAATGAACTTGTAATTGTACCTTCGTATGAATCAAACGAACCACTTGGGTTGATGTAACTCGACATACTTATCGCACTTCGATAAACTGGATATGAACCACTTATGGTAACTGCATATCCTGACATTGAAACTGCATATGCTTCAGGAACGGCTGATGAAGAATATGTTAATGCGTTTGCATCTCCTTCAATATACAAATCATCAAAATTAGGTGGTTCACCTACAACTTCTTTCTTTCTCTCAAGTATATTTGGTTCAATTAATAAACCAACATTTGCTCTGGCCCTTGCAGGTACAAATGACCTTAGTTGTTCAAATAAAGAAGTATCATAATATTTTATTAATCTTATATAATCCCAAAAATTATTTGGTGATAAGTACTTTTGCCAATATTGTAATCCTATATCTTCGAGTTGTCTATATCTTAATTTATATTGGTCACGAGGATCACCTATGTATTGGTCAAAATCTAAGTCTGCTATAGAACGAATAATATCTTCATTAATTACATCAGTTGGTGAAAAATAAATTCCCAACTTATTACTATCTAAAGCTGCAGTATCGTATGCACTTAATTCAACTCGTTTGTTATGACTTAAATTACCATAAACTAATTTACTATTTTCTAATCTAATCTTATTTGATACTCGTCTATTTGGGCCTAAGTTAGGAATTCTCATCTGTTCTTCGTCTACAACTGAACGGAAATGTGGTAATGTACCAGATGTATATCCTTGTGCACTTCCTGACTGAATATAAGATTGGTCTGCACTTGTATCACGAATATCACCATCACTATTCAATGCTTTATTATCATCAAACGAATATCGTAATACTAAATCTGTCCAAGATGCAGATGGGTGATTTCCATTAAATGATTTTGGTGACCTTACATGATTATCAAAGTTAGATTCAGATAAAGCTGTGTTCCAATAACGAAATTCCATCATAGAACCAGTCATCTGATTACCAAACGAATTATCAGGTGCCCCACCAATATAAGCAGTTTCGTTTCCTGTAAACGAACCATTCCACGATGAACTAACCGCACCATTTACAATCATAGTTTCATCAGAATCTAAATAAATTTTACTCCTACCCTCGTCATACTTCTTAACCATCAATCTGTATTGTATTCTTTGAGATGTGGTATCAACACTTAATTGTGCACCACTTGAAGATACACGAGTTAATGCTACAGAATAAAATTCTCCGTCATGAACAGGAAGTGATGATGAAGAAAGTTCGGCATAACCTTTACTTGAATCCGAACCATGTGCAAGTCTGAATGCGACGTGTCCATAATTATCACTTGATGAGTTCGTATCTTCCTTTATACCTATAGCGAATCCACCAGGATTTGCCCCTGCCTGTAATAATGTTTGAAACGAACCACTTGCTGCTTGAGAACGAAATCTAAATTCTATTGTATCAGGTTTTCTACCACTATTGGTATCGTTTGCCCAAGTTGTCAATACATATTGTTCACCTTTAAAATCTAATGCCTTAGTAAAATTTTTATCTATAAAATATGATGGCTGTGCATCAGGTGCTGGATCGGGTCCTCCATACTCCTTAACTCTTAATATTGTTGATGGTATACCATAACAACTTATTAATCCTTTAAACGACCTCAGAGTTCCTCTTGTCTTTAAAAAGAATGGCATATTGTTTATCATTCTTTTCCAAATTTCTCTCGATATATCTTTTTGTGCTACAGAAGAATGTTGGCTAAAAACACTAGCATCAGAACCAGTAGCCTCTTGACCAAGATATAATTTTGGAAGTTCAATTAAATCTTGTCCGTCATTTAAATAAAACCCTAATGACCTACCAACTGCATAAATTAAATCTTTAGATAGTCCCTCATTTAATGGTTGTCGTCTATCATATATTTGTGGTATCTGTTCTATGTATGACCATATACCATCAAAGTGCTCTCCAGCCATATTAATAAAAGTGTGAAACGCTACATTTCTATTATCATTTGTAATGTGGTCTGGTATATTAGTCAATAATCTATTTCTATTATTTCTATCAAAAAGGGATGCTGATGTTATTTGTTCATTATACCAAGATGTTGCCTTAGATGATGTAACTGGATATAAACTATATGCGTTTAATTTAGTTCCACTTCCACCATTCTTTGGCCAAGTATTGTCAAAAAATTCTCCAAGAGAACTTGATATATAAGATGAAGATTGAAAATACATATAGTTTTCAAAAGGTGTAAATTCATTTTTAATTTTTTTAACTTTTGTTGATAAACTTGAAGTTTGTGTATATGTTAATGAGCCAGATATACCAAATAAACTTTTACTCTGACTTTCAAATAATTCAATTTTTTGTAATTTAGTTTTAAAATTTACAAGTCTATCTTCAATCGAACTAAAATGAACAAAGTTATCCCATCTTCTATAATCTATTCCTGAAAGTTCTATGCTATCCATAAAACTACCACTTATAATTTCATTTTCAATCTGTTCTTTTATGTTAGAATCACTCGTAACTAATTCATCATAATTTTTAAATTTAGTATCACGAGGACTAAAATAACTTGATTGATGAGTTTCATTATCCCACTTAGGGTTTCTCAATAATACAGCATCTATATCTTCTTCTACAAAATCTACCAACTCGACCGTTTCAGTATAAGGTGATGCCATCTCCTTAACCACATATGTTAAATCACCCTTTTCTATTCCATCAGGTAATGGTTCATATAATTTATAAACTAATGAGTTAGGATATTCTTTATAATTTTCAGTATCCTTTGAAAAATTAATTGTTAAACTTTGTTTATCTCCATCAAATTGTAGATATGTGTATAAATCTTTATCCTTTGGAAATAAAACTTTCCAAGATGGATGGGTAGGGTGAAAATTCTTTTGGTTATCTATTTCTGATGAAGCTTCCGCCCAAGTTTTATCAACCGTAATAGTTACAGGATTTAAAACATCTGTTATATTTGCAACATAAGGTGCATAAATTGGTAAATTTTCATCACCATCACTAATATATCTTGGTTCTGCATCATCAAACATAATCCACATTCCTGGTGGATCTTTATATACCCAAAGATTACCATCTTCATCTATTACTTGTTGTCCAACAAATGCAGGTGGGATTGATAATCCATTAGAATCAAATCCAGGTTTTCCATCGTTTCCTGCACGGGCTACAGATGTTGCCCCTTGTATATCAAGCCCAAGATTTGCGAAATTCTCCTCATCAGATAAACTGGCATCAAAATCTAAATCAAGACCACCATCTGGCTCTCGATTCTTTTTTAACATAAATGCCACACCAGCTATTGCAGCTATAGCTAAAGCTCCGAGTGCTAATGCAGGTAATAATCCTTTAAGTTTATCAAATAATCCTGGCCCGTCTGGTGCTGAAGCTGACGCTGCTGGTTTTCCTGGTCCTCCACCAGCTCCCTCTGCAGGATTGACTTCCACTCCATCACCACATGCCCCCATTCGAGGAATTGTAGTTTGATGTGTTCCACCCCAATATATGATTCGTTTATTTTTCATTAGAATGGTATCCCAACTTGAGCTGTGGTGGACTTATCATTATTCATTATAAAAGTTCTTGGATTTGAGTACCTAACATTTTGACCACCAGTTGTCCAATTTATAAAATCATATTCTTGAGGTGGATATGATTCTACAACCACCTGAACCTCAACACTTGTACCTGCCTCAAACATTTGACTGGAGTAGTAAGAATTTACTGGCTGTCCATTTACTAACCAACTTGCATCTAACGATGTACCTTGATTATCATCATCATCATCATTATATGGTAATTGTTCTACATTTCCTCCCAAAAATGCCTCTAAGTTAAGTTCTAAGGTGTACATTTCATTTGATTCAGAACTATCATCGGAATCACTATCATCAGTTTCTTCTTCGGTTTCATCTTCTTCATAGCTTGGTAATATTAAAACTCCGTAATCAGCCTCTGTTATTGTATCGGTTAAATTTGGTGTACCCGTAGTAAAAGTAAGTCCTGATATATTAGGACCTACAGGTATTGAATTAATTAAATTTGTGTATAATTGAAAATCATTTACTTCATCTAATCCTAATGTCTCTCTTAACAAACTTATATTGTAATCACTTGTAATCCACCTTCTATATCCATTTTGAATATACCATCTTGTAGTTGAGGCTGCAGGTTCACCAACGATTTTTTGTGGTATTCCTTGACTCTGTGCATTACCATCCCACCTGATTACCTTTCCATCTAATGCAGATATACTCGGAACATCTGGTGTTGAAGTTCCTGGTGTTGAATCTGCAGGTGTCGGTGTAAATCCACTTAATTTACTACCTCTTAATCCAGGCCCGTCTTGTGATATGCCTGTATTTTTGTAAACCTCATCAACAACTGATGTGAAATCAGGTGTCATTATGGTTACGGTAGGATTATAATTTCCTATTGTATCATATGTATGATTAGCAAAAGGTGCATCGGTCATCTCTGTGTGTCCACAACCAAAATCAAAAAGATATTTTAATCCAGGAGTTACTAAATTTGGTATAGGTTGATAACCTACAAAATCATGTCCTAACAAGGTTAATTCTGTTTGTTCATCTTTTACCACATATCTAACTGCCATAGGAAAACCAGCATCTTTTAAATCATATGCTTCAATATATGCTGCTGGTATAGGATCACTTGGTGACCAATTATCATTTTGTGTTGTATTTGTTTTATTGTTATATCCGACAATAAAGGCGTTATCTACTTGGACTTGTCCACCGATATATTTACTTTCAAATCCTAAATCATTTCCATCTTTGGCGTTAATTTCAAATCTTGGGTTATTTTTATTTGCTATTTCACCAAATCCTTTTCCAGAATCATCTGTTATAGATGTATATGTACCAACCGTATTTGACAATTCATAAAATTCATCTTTATATTTTTTTAAATTAATCATTTGAGTTGCAAGTCTTACCTCAGTTCTATCTGCAGAAATTTCATCTATAAAATATTTATATTCTTTTACATCAAGTTCTTGTGGTTTACTTCCATCGGTTGGTTTATTAGAACCCATATAAACTTTACCATCTTCTTCTATATAAAACTCACCCATAGGTACACCAGTAAGCTGTGGATTACTACTATGAATTATTCCTGATTCACTTCCGACAGTTTTGGTGAGAACCATTTCATCAGCACCACCAATTCTTCTATGAAAGAAATATTTAATTTTGTAATCACCACGAGTAAAACCAGCCTTTCGTAAATCATTTCCTGGTTTTAACTTTATTGATTCTCCACTATTTTCAAAATCTTCACTAATACCAGATTTAATATACTCATCATTTACATTGTAAATACAGAACTTTACATAATCTTCCATGTTGTTTCCAAATGTAGGAAAATGTTGTCCGTTTTCACCTAATATTGTAGGAGTTTCTTTCTTTAGAAGCTGATAATCTTTATCACTAAGTTGTGTTAATTTACGGCCCATATTATACGAGTTCCTTTATCTCTGTATCTAAAACTTTATCTCTTATTTCACCACTATGGTACTGAGGTGATAATTTTTCTACTGAAATGTATTGGTCTGGTCTATCATAATTTAATCCAGTATCAGGATTTTCAAATGCCAAAAAAGTACCAGAATCGTTTCTCAATGGTTTAGTTTTTTCTAAAGGAAGTTTTCCAAGTTTTTCATCGACTACTTCAACTACATCTTGTAAATCGATAGCTTGTTGTAATTTGTGTTCATACTCAACTCTATCTTGTTCATGTAATTTTTGCCAAAACTCGTTTTCTTTTAGTTCTTTTTTTGTGTACGGCATATGTTATCTCGTTACTTTAAATGAATTCTTCTCATCAAAATATTGAATAGTTTCTTCGGCAGTTCCACTACCACTTACAATTTTATAATTTATTCTATAAAATCTTTCTGCTTGTAATCCATTCAACCAAAAATTAAAATAGTTTCCAGTAGAATCACAACTTACAACAGAACCACTTCCAAATGGTACAAGTACATCTTCAGTATATGCATCTTTTATTTCATAATAGGTACTTCCACTTGGTAGATATTTTGCAGTGTTGTGTCCTGTTTCATATAAATTTGTTGATGAATATGTCCGTTCAGGATATCTTTCTCGACCAACAACTCTAAATTTTACTTTTGATTTTTCTTTATATTCAGGTCGTAATCCTCTCATATACAAAACCATATCTTCTAAATTATCGGATGTTAAAGGACTTAATGATCCAGTATTCCATTTAGAATCATCCCACACCACTTCTAACTTAGGTGGGTAAATTGTATGAGTTTCTCTTGAAAAGAAACTAAAGTTTCCAAATCTTGTAGTATTACCCTCATCAAGACTTGTATCAGTATTACCTATACTTCCACTACGCTTTAACATAAAACCTTCATTTGGTACATAACCACTACCACCTATCCACTTGTTAACAATATCTGTAACATTCATTCTTACATCTGCAGCTTCGTTAGTAAATGATTGAGAAGCAATATATCCACTTCCACTATACCAAGTTCCACCCGATTGTGAAACTTCATTCCATTGAGTTTTTCCAGTAACACCATCTTTCCATTTCCAACTACATCCATCTTCGATAGTAGGATTAGAATCATGTTTTCCAGAACCATTTGTCCAAGATTGACTAATTGGATATGCGTATAATGTTTGTTCTACATTCAATTCAGATGAATTTGCATCAAATAAATTTAGATAGTATTTTGCGTTAGATGGTATTAAACCACTATGTACAGATGATGAAATATAAGTTAAATCAAATTTAATTAAAGCTCTCGATACCGTAACCACACTGCCATCAGCATTCATATCTTTACGAACTTCGAGAATTTCATCTAATCCTGTATTTCTACTTCCACTATCTTCATATAATGTAGTATCTTTTGTTGGAAATTCAAAATAATGCATTTACTATCTCCCTTTAATACGCCACACCAACAGAATCACCAACCGACCTACCTTCGATATCTGTATTTGGATATTTTAATTCAAAAATACTTGGATCTAATGACGGATAAATAATACCATCTTTTGTGGCATAATTTATATCATATATGTTACCCGAATAACCATCCGATTCTTGAAATTTATTAGTAATTAATAGTGGTAATTTATTAGGATTGTTTTCTGCTGGTGGAACAATGGCTCCTATTCCTTCCACTTGTGAAATAATTTGTGCTAATTCTGCAACCACAATAGGTTGATTTATTTGCCACTTATCTATTCGGAAAAATTCTTTAATTGATTCTATTGCCCTTAAAGTAATTTCATTTTTATTAAATCCTCGTCTAGCTATAAAACTAAATTTAACTCCAATATTTATAATCCAAGCATTTTTAATATTGATTGCATCTGTCACCAATCTATACTGAGATAAATATGTTTTTAAATTCTGTTTTACTGCGGTGTTTAATTGAGTCAAATGTTTATTCTCATTATATCCGAGTGTATATAAATTTAATGCCATAGGATTATCTAATTTTGTTTTAGAAGAAACTAAATCTTTAGACCTAAGTTGGTCTATATTTCTCTCGTCTACAAACAATCCAGATCCTGGAGAAGTTTCTAATTGCATATTTGGTATATTTAATTGTTCGTCTTGTACAATGTATGCCTTTGCAACTGCACCATATTTGTTACCCATAGCATATGTTCGTGTTATATAATCTTCTTTAGTCACAACTCTACCTTGTGCTTGAAAATAAGCTAATGCGTTTTGTTTAATCTCCTCGGTAGATTCTGCGGATTTACCACCAGTAGCTGGATATGGATTTGCAATTGCTACTGAATTCTTGGTAGTTAGTAATGTACTTGCTACAAGATTATCTTCTTCTACTGTAAATGAAACTTCGGAAATATTTGATATACTATTTACGGCTACATTATCTTCTATACCACCACCATATGCATATTTTATAGTAAGTGTAGTATTTGCTGGTGCCTGACCATAAGCTTCAGTTTTAAGAAAGTTTGCAGGATCAAAAAATGTATCAAGTTTATTTGGACTACCAGGTAAACTCGAACCAACCGTACTTGGGTTTGGAACTATTTCCTCATCTGGACTATCGGATATACCTGAACCAAATCTTAATTCAGTTGAACCATCTTGTACAATGTAAGTAACAAATCTTCTTGGTGTCTTTTTTAATTTTAAAAGATACGGAACGGTGTCGTTGTATTGAACTAAATCTGGATCAGTTGCTGCTGTATTTTCTACATCTGTAAATAATGTATCTTGTGCTAAGTATGGAACTTCATACCATTTATTACTATCACTATCTGTAACAGAAAGTATTTCGATTACATTTTGTTTTGCTAATTTTATTCTTGGATATGATTCTGCAGAACTAAAATCAAAAGTTTCAGATTGTATAGTTCCACTTCCTAACTTAACTGATTTTTTTAACAAATATAATGACGGAACTTTATTAGTTGGGTTGACTTCAAATACATCTATTTGTAACGGGTCAAAAGAACTTGAAAATTTAAAATTTACATCTTCTAATGTTCTAAAGGTAGTACCATTATTTGCACTAACTTGTGTACCTTCATTGATAGTTAATGCGTAATTCATATCTGGTTTAACATTAGTACCAGTTCCTCGTGCTGGTACAGTCTGAAAAACATCAGCTGTTGTAAATGCTGGTCGTGTTACTTTAGGTTTATATCCATATACTTGTGCCATTTCATAGATAGTTTTTCTATCTTCGGCATATGCTAATAACATCTCTTTAAACTGACTATCAACATAGTAAGAAAGGACATCTCCTACATAAGATGCCATTTCTATGAACATCATACCAGGTGATGCCTCATTAAAGTCATTATATGTATTTGGATAATAAGTTTTTGCAAACTCTATTAAACTTTCTCTAAAGGCACCAAAGTCTTTGTTTAAATATCTTACATCCTTTTGGACTCTATTTGCCATTCTGTTTCTCCACTAATTATGTACCCGTAAGAAAACTTAGGGTTATGGTTTCATGAACCGTTGGGTTCATAGCAAGTGCAAATTGAAGATTTATATCTAACTGATTTGGTTTGACATCATTTGCCTCTACTTCTAATTTTTTTACAGTAACATGCGGTAACCACTGCGCCATAGATTCTCCAATACTCTGTTCAACTTGTGAAATTAAATCATCACTCATAGGTTCAAATAAAACCTTCATTAAATCTGCACCAAAAGTTGGTTGTCCAACCCTCTCACCCTTATTGGTTAATAAAAGATTTCTAATATTACTACCAGTCTGTGAAAGAGTTGTTTGAGTACCTGGAAAAAATCCATTATTATCATCGTGTTGCATAGGTAAACCCAAACCGATTGTTACATCTGGATCTAAATCTAATTCTAATGCACTTCGTGCTCTACCCATTTACTAACTCCATTATGGACGGAATCCTCCTCCATTCTTTTTATTATCAATGGCCTTTAATACACCACGATAATCTTTTGTTAATGCATCCGTTACATGATCTGGAACTTGGTCAACTTTAACACCAGCCTTTTTGATTGAATCTACCGCTGCTATTTTTCTTCGCTGTTCTTCATTGCCGGATGAGTTTACTCCACCATATCCCATCATTTCAGCCATTTTTGATTGGTCAAATACTCCACCCCCTAAAGTTTCAAATTCATCTACTTGTGAATTTGGTGTACTACCTTTACCAGTTAATCCAACCGTTTCATTTAAAACTTCATTTAAAGTTTTATTTGAAGTATATTGAACCTTCTTTTTAGGTTTTTGTACTTTTTTAGGTATTGGTTCTGAAACTAATTCGGTAAGTGATGGTTCTTGAGATAACTTATTCTCGTTAATAAATATCTCGTTAACCTGTTTCTTCACTTCTTTACGAACTACAAGTTCGATTATCTTTATTAGTTCTTGTTTTTTCATTATAAACTCCTTTATTCTTCTAATAAATATTTTGTTTTTATTTTTACACTAATTTTCCTGCAACAGGACCAGTTGATACGGCTGTTACATTAGTTCCTACTCCAGTAAATACACTTGCTGAGAATGATGTATGTATTACTTTTGCCATCTCATCACAAACATTTTCTATACTTCCACCATCCATACCTTTCTTAGTTGAGGGTAGAAATATTGGTGGTACTGCCATTATAGTTGTTCCTATTGCATTTACAGTTTTAAGTGAATTACTAAAATTTATCATTAATGCTGTAAAAGTTACTATACCCAATGAGATTAAATTCATAGTCGGGTCCATTAATGTATAACTCGACATAATCTGAGCTACAAGTGCTGGTTTAGCAGTCTCTATTCCACTTACTTTTAATTTCATACCAGCTACTGATGGATCAGGACCGGCCGCAGTTATAAATAATGATATAGGAGCTGGAATCTGAACTTCGGCTTCTTTTGCGTAATCTACAATTGCTGTTGCAAATCCATTTGCAGAATCTTGTTTAGTTAACTTACCCGTAGTATCATCTCTAATTGTAGTAAAATTATCAACTAAGTTATCCCTTAAAGTATTTTTATCAAGTGCCATTATTCTGGTTTCATTAATAAATCACAAAGTTTTGCACGAACACTTTCAAAATCTGCAAGTGATGGTGTTGCACTTACAGGTCCACTTGGTCCTGCTCCAGTTGGAATTGCCGTTATATTTAAAATAGATGTAATAAGTTCATCTAATATATCAGTTAATGCTTCTCCATAAACGAGATGTTGTTGTCCCATATCATCTCTACCAAGTACATATCCTGTCACACCTTGTGCTTTACCACCTATTCTTAGAAACGAACCTTGGTCATCTTCCATTCCGGCACAATCATCAAGATGTATTTTTGCACCATCACAAGATTCTAAATGTGCCTTATCATCAAGTATTAAAAATGATGGACACTCACTTGATAAAGTAATCTTATCTGCATCACCTGTTTCACCACCACCTAAATCAAGTCTTGAATTTCCTGGAGTGACTAAACTTATACCACCTGGAACCATAGCCATAGAAGTTCCTCCGCCCGAATTCATAGCAACTCCATTATCTGCATCAACCGTAAAACTTTTTTGTGTAGAAAATCCTATACCATCATTACTGAATCCGAGTAGTTTTCCTTTTTTTGTATTAAAGGTTATCCTATCGGAATTAAGTGTAATTTGTTTCCCACCCTCTTGTGGTTGGTCGTCTTGATGGTTAGCAGTCATATACTTATGACTTATTGCATTTGTAGTTGCAATATTAAGTTTTACTGATTGGTCGGTAGTCACCCATATCGAACTACCATCGGCGTTGATATCTTCTTTTACAGGTTTCTTTGGACTATCTATTAAATTTTGTACTTCCCCACTTTTACCAAAATCTGAAGCGTCGAATAGTTGTCCTGCCCTAATAAGAATGTTTGGTGAATCTTGTTTAGTATCCTCATCTCCGTGAGAATCTGGTACAATATTACTTCCAAATCGTATAGTATTTCCCCATCTACCTTGTAAAATACTATCCCCTTGATACGGAAATAATCTTCTGATTTCATTATCTATTTCAAAATTTTCATAAATAAAATCTTCTTCTATAAGCTCATCAGGTCTATATCCACTTAAACCTGGTTTAACATTACTATTAGGATTATTAAATATATTAATACCACTAATGTAAAATTGAACTTTATTATAAGTTACAACTACAACATATTCTCCTCGTATTGGATATTGTTGTTCAAATGGATTTAATGATTTTATCGTACTTGTATTTTGTATAGGTGCATCTTTTTCACTATTAATCATTCTAGCAGATATAGAACCCATCAAAGACCAATTTTTTCCACTTCCATCTGCTAAATCTGGTAAGTCTTTTTCATCTAAAAGTACCCCCATAACTTCTGCCATTTCTAATTCATAAAAAGTATTATCTTTAAAATTAGGTACAGAAGATTTAATTAGAGCTCTAATGGCTGCACTGGTAAGAACACCACCAGATGCCTTCTCTTGACTTACAGAGTTATCTCGTTTAGTATCTGTGCCGGCATCCTCATTTTTGCCCCAATATGACATTAATTATCCTTAACTGACTTTATATCTTGTGTAAGACTATCTGATTTTTTTTGCATATCAACCACTACATCATCTATACTTGTGAGTAATTGAGCCTTTTCTTTCTCTGATAAACCAAATTCGGATTCACTACTACCCTTACCTTCAGCGGCAATTAACCTCTGTACAACCGTTGCCAGTTTGACAAGTTGTTCATCGTTCTTTACATTGATTTCCAAATACTCTTTTATCATAGGAATTAACTGAATAGCCATATCCCCATCTTTAATATATCCAGCAACTTCTTTTACTAATATTTCAAGTTGTGTTTTATTGTGTTTGGAATTATCGTAAATATCTTTGAACAATGATGATAGTGACTTACCCTCAAATAATTCATAATCTTGTGCCATTTTATTTCCTTATATTGATTAAAAATAGATATTATAACTCATAAATAAATATTAACTAACTGAAAAATCGGTGCATATATATTGCTAACAAAAAATTTGTATATACTATAATTATATATGTCGGATTTTATTCGACACAGAAAACGGAAGTTAAATATCCCTTTTTTGTTAAATGATAAGAAAAAACAACGGGAGATAACTAATGAAGGAAGTCATCACATTAGTCAAAGGTTGGGTAGATGATATCGCTCAACTACTCGCCTCTTTCATAGCAATCGGAGCTGTAAGCGAAGTATTGTTTGGGAGTGGAATCTTTGGCGTAAATGTTATTGGTAACCTGACATCAATCATAAATAACTTCGGCGAATCCGGTTTCGCTGGATTAGTCGCATTATTGGTGTTGGTGGGTTTATTTCGTAAATAGCTATTATCGGATAATGAAAAAGGGGAACAATAGTTCCCCTTTTTTTTGCTTAATAGTTATTTACTAATTGAGTTGTATGTCTTGTAGAAATTTTGGTACGTTCTCTTTCATATAATGATTAATCACAAAGGCTTCTACGATATGAGTGAAGAACCAAAAGAATGTTAATAACGGAACATAGATTTGAAAATCCATATTCAGCTTAACTATTCCTAACCAAGTGAGAAATATCATCCCTATGGTTTTGGTTATAAATCCCATACCTGAAAATCCCAATGACATCATATTTCCTCTTTGAATTACTACATATATTCCTACACATAGGTGCATAAGATTTAGAAAGATAGGTGCTAAAACTCCCAATAAAAAGTATTCTAACATTTTGCCTCCGTTATTTAAATACTATTGGTAATGTATATTTGATTCGAACTGGTCGTCCATTCTGAGTTGCTGGATAATAAGATGTTTCTTTTAATTTATCCAACACTACTTCATTAAGGTTGATATTGAAAGTATCCTTGATAACTGGATCCTCTACTTCTCCTCTCTCATTTATAAAAAAATCTACTGTTATTTTACCGTGTGGCGTCTTTAAAAGTATATCTTCTCTAATGTCGTAGTAAGTAAGAACGAAAGGTTCTTTTGGTTGTGGTAGTGCTGTTTTTAATGTTTGAGCGGAAATCAAGCCCATTAAGAACATACACATTAGTCGCTTCATGTGTGTCTCCTTTTTAAATGATAAGTTACTATTTTGTTGGAAGTGTCATCATCTTCCAATACTAAATATCTTAAACATTTAGAAACAACACAACTTTTTTGTTAGTTTATGATTTATTTATTTTAATTTGTAATTGTGACAAGAGGTTGTCAAATTTTTCTAACTTTGGATGTTTAGGATTTGTTTTAATTAAGTTATCTCTTTTTATTTTTAATTTACCATAGGCCTTTTGTAGGTCTATTAGAGCAAGACCTTTCATACTTCTTCTATAATATAAATGATTCAATGCCTCGTCCTCTGCTTCCGCTCCACGAACACCAGCAACAGCTGTAATCTGTTCTACTTCTCCATATATAGTATCTTCTATATCTGTTATCTCAACCCAAACCGTATTTTCCCACATAGCATCTAAATCTAAATTATCTATCTCTACTAATGCTTCTTTCATATCAATACTATCTTGTATAGCCTTTTCTCTTTGTCTGATTTTATCTTTTTCAGCAAACTCTCTGTCTAAATTTACGGTACGAATTGAATCACATTCAGATATCCATCCACCATAACCTTTCCAAGCAGGATACCCTTTGTAATCTCTGTATTCTGTATCATCACAATCTTGTCCGTAGGCTTTACCTCGTTTAAATTCAGATGTTCTTTCGATGCCTTGGTCTGCAAAGACTTGTTCGTCTACTTGTGAATATATAACACTTATTGATAATACAATTGATAAGTATTTCATTTTTCTCTCTGTTGTTCAATTCTTTTTTTCTTCTTATATTTTTTTATTGTTTGTCTTTCATCTAATTCCCAAATCAAACAAACACCTAATGTTATTATAACAAATGGCATCCACATTACATTATGTCGATTTCAAGAGTAAGATTTCTTGATGCTGATTTATCATGCTCTGTTCCCACTATGATTAAGTATTCACCTGGTGCTATCTTATCCGTCCACTCGGTTCGATAGAGTTTCCAAACATATGTTTCTATCCTATCCCTACCATCTCTGTGTGGACTTAAAGATATTGGTTGTGTGTGAACTTTCTTTCCATCGGCATTTATCATATATAAACGAGTTTTATTTTTCTCTACACGATAACGAACCTTTACACATTCTCCACCTTTTCTATCTAAGGTTTGCCATGCTTGTAATGGATAGTCATCAAAATTTTCAACTGATGGTTCACTTTGCACTTTAATGGGTTCGTCATCGTTAAGAAATACGAACCCTAAAGTAACCATTATTGATCCAAATAAGATAATTTCTAAAATATCATTTGTGAGTTTAAATCTCATAATACCTCTTTATAATAAATAGGGGAAATGATTTTCAAATCCCCCATTAATTATTCGTTTGTGTAAAGTGTAGGTTCTTCGTCTAACTCAAATGTCAATGAATCGTATTTGTAGTAGTAGATTTCGTCATTTCTTCTATGATGAAAGATTGCTGGTTCACCAGCTGCATCTACACTAAACTGCCATTCATTATCCTCATCAGGTACTCCTTCAAATAGAGTAACTGATATGTTACGGCTTCTACCAATAACTGTTAGTGGATTGTAAGGCCATGCTTCAAGTCCATCATCTGTTAGTCTTTCAGAAGCTTCTTGTTCTACTCCTGCCCATACCATATCTACAAATGCCTTTTCTGCTGTTGCTTCTGCGTTATCAACCGTTTGTTGATATCTTGGAATTGCTACAGCTGCTAAGATTCCTAATATGATTGTAACCATTACAAGTTCAATCAATGTGAAACCTTTCGATGTATTTTTTAATATGTTCTTCATTGTTTTTCCTTTCGGTGTTTTTTTATTTTCGATTAAGGTACTAAAGTTTTATGTAGTTTAGATGGATTCTCAGTATCTATTACTACAAGAACAGGAGCTTGTGCGGATGTACCACTACCACTTCCTGGTATTACTAAATATGCGTATGAACCATCCTGAAATGGACTTGTCATACCATTGTTACCAAAGTCTTGTTTGAAGTCAAGAGCACCAATTTCATCGTTACCATCGTAACCAACTGATGATTCTAAACTCATCCAATCACCTTGTAATGCGTCATCATCATCTGATGCTGGTGAAAATACATAAACGAACTCACCTAACTCTGATGTATAAGATACTTTTTGGTCAAGTATTGTTTCCACATAAGCTTCAAGAGTTTCATCAGTAGAAGCTCCTTCAGCTAAAGTGACACCACCTACAGCGACATCATACTTCTCTTGTCCAGGAAATCTTCCTTTACCTTCTTCAGACAATGTTTGGTTGTAAAAGTTATTAGCAACTGTAAGAATTTTGTCAATGTTATTCATTGTTTTCTTTTCTTTAGCTCCTGCTCCAACTTGTCCAAATTTTGGTGCGGCTGTTGTAGCAAGTGTTGCCATCATTGCAGTAGTAACAGCGAATTCAGCTAGTGAATTACCATTAGTACTCTTGAGTTTTCTCATAAAAGATTTTACGAGTTTTTTTATAGTTTCGAACATTTCAGTTCTCCTTTATTATTTCGTTTTAATAGATTCGAATAATCTATCTCTACCTATATACTACAAGAACTATACCAAACTACCCTATTTTGAGAAAAAAAATAAAAATAATTTTAAGTGTCTATATGTATGAAGTTACAAGGGCACAAAAAAACCCCATTCAAAAAATGAGGTCTTTTATTTTTTAGAAGTTTTTTAAGAGTGTATCATTTCGTAACACAAATGTGTAACACTACATAACAAATTGTTACAAAAATGATCCTGTGTTAGCAGTATCTAATTGACCAGTCTGTTGAAACTCTCTTGTTAGTTGATTATTATATTTTTTCATAATATTAACTATACGAGTGATGTGTTGAGTTTTAGAACCAGTCATCTCACGAATAAGAATATATAAAGCTTTCTTATTAAAGTTTTCTATATTATCCCTTCGTCTAAACATTTCTAATACAGAATCTGCAACTAATATATCTTTTTGTCGTCTAAATATATTAGTTAGATTTTCTTCCCAATACTCTAGCATTTGATTTACATATTCTTCATTAAAATCTGCAACATCTTTCATATCTTGAGATTCACGAATATTTCTACTATAATCAAGAACATCCATCTTATCGTGAATCTTATAATTCTTATAGTTTTTATTATTATGTAGTATTAAATAATTCTTTGCTACAATACTAAAATAAGAAAAGGCCTTACCTTTACCTTCTTTAAACTTGTGCATATTCATAACAAGAAACGAAACTACTTCGTGTTTTACTTGTTCTGATGGAACATCAAAATAATAAAACTTAAATGTATGAATAATATTCTCAGCTAACTTATCAAAAGCATATGCAATATGTTCAGTATATATTTTATTCTTTAACCTAGCACTATCTGTTTTGTTGTAACGAATGATAGCATTTTCAGTTGTCTGATTAAAATAATAATTTTTAGGTTTTTTCTTCTTCTTTACTGGTTTAGTTGCTTTACTCACTAATTAACTCCTGTTCGGTATTATTGTTTAAATCGTTTATTACTTCTTTTATTGATGTGAATATAGAACCCACTTCGTCATCTGATTCAAAATGACCAGTTGAGTCTATTTCACTTAACTCTTGTTGGACTTTATTTACCCTATCGGTAAAGTTCTCTACCCAAGTTTCAAGTAGTTCTGTTTTTCTCATTAAATTCCATATTACATATGATTCAACAAGAATTACTAATCCTAATACTATTTCTATTATCATTTATCATCTCCAAATAATTCATCAAATAAATCTTGATGTTTTGATTCTAAAACTTTATCTTTTTGTTTGGTTTTAGGTTTTGATTCTTTTTTACCGACGCTAATATTTTTAATATTACTTAACCTACTTTCCATTTCCTCTTTGTTATCCTCATCTTCTCGTTTCCACTCATCAAATTCAGCTTGTGTAGCCATATGGTCAGCCCAATGTATGATGTACGGCATATGATTTTTTAAGGAACGACTTGCGTCAAACACTTTCATATAGTAGGTGTTAGCTTCGTCATAGAGTCCATCAGATACCTTGATAGCAAGAGTTTCTTTTAGATTGACCTTTACCCCAAAGTGTTGCAGTAAAAACAACGCCCTATCGGTAACTCTCATATTATCTATTTCTGTATTGTGTGTGAATATCTCACCGAGAGTCTTTCTTCTCCAATCATTATCTTGTGGAATGTAATACTCCCCAAGTAAATCTCCGACCTTACCTAAGTCGTGGTGCATAGCAGAAAAGATGAGTTCTTCATCTGTCCAATCTTTATACCCACCAACCTTTTCATAGGTCTTGGATACTTCTAATGCCGTTTCACAAACATGCAGTACATGATTTACATAACCACCTGCATAACAATAGTGATATTCTTCTTTACCACTCGCTGGTGCAACTATCATTCTATCTTCAAAGAACTTATACATTTCCAAGAGTTTCTCTTTTCGTTCTCCCTCGAATGTATCTTCTACAAGTTGCAACAACTTTTCCCAATTACCAAGTAATTGTTCTTCTGTAAGTTGTTTCATTTATAACCTCTTATTTTATAACTTTTTCAATCTATTCTTTTTGGTTTTCATCCTATGTTGATATGTACCTTCGGTCTGTACAACATAGTAATCATCTCCCTCAATCTTTTCGATTTGATATGCAGGTTCGTTTCCTGAATCTAATCCTACTAATAATACATGAACCCAATCACCAACTTTTATTTCGGTTTTCTTTTTGTCCATTGTTTCTCCTTTATTATTTATGACTTTTTATCTTCTAATAGTGTTAAATTATCTGTCCAATTCATCTTGTAGATGTGAACATTTTCATATTTGTATGGACTTACATGCGTAGATTCTAATATATCCACGACATTAACCCATTTAGGATTCATTGTATCCCTTACTTGATACACTCCATCTTTATCTTTTGTTCCCTTGATGTATATAAAATCTCCATAGTTAAATGGGCCTCCCCATCTTGATAATAGATTTCGTGATAGAGCTACAAACTTATACTCACTTGCCTTATGGATACGAATCTTTGTTCCATCAGCTGTGATATCAGGTGAATTATCTGTTTGTGGATAAACAGGTTGATACATCGTTACATCAACCTCAATACCGAACTGATAAAATTCTTGAAGTTCTGTATGTAGTTGTTCATTGCTCTGTAGCAATTTATCTACTTCATTTGAGTAGAATTTGGATTGATTCTTAAACATATTAATGGATATAAACCCATTAACCATTGTTACGAACACAACTCCCGCAATTGCTGTTCTTGTACTTATCATACTATTTTCCTTTCGAATTACTCTTGATCTTACGACAATTTGCAGTAAAAGTCAAGTCATTTCTTGTAAAAAATGAATATTGGTTCATACTTTAAATAAGTTCCATTTATTTTAACCGAGTTTTTAACATTTGATTGGTCTACTCCAACCATTGAAGTCATCAACATTTTGAGTTTACCTTGATACTCACCACCGAGGTTTTCGATTACATCGATACTATCTTGTTCAAGAGGATGGTATTTATCTTTTCCGATTTTTATATCAGCTATGTTCCATAATAAATATCTATCTTTTCGTAAACTATTAAAAGCATTGGTCAATGTGGGATTGAGAAAATTATCTCTCCAATCATCATATTTAGGATATGCCTTAAATGATTGTTCCTCATCTTCTGAATATTGTTCCCTATCAAAATAAGGTGGTGATGTAAATACCATATCCAACTTACCTTTATATTGTTGGAATTCAGGATGGTTTCCGATGTGTTCTGAACCTTCTTGAAAATAGTGAAATGTATTTTTTTCTTCTTCCCAAAATGGATTAGTTTCCAATACCTCATTGTTAAAAAAGTTAGCTACATATTCATATCTTGATATACCCACCTCATCAATATAGTTATCGGTGTTCGGGTCTGTTCCAATATAATGTATTCTTTTCAACGAGGACATAGCTCCAAGTATTCTACCACCCCAACCACTTGAAGGATCATAAATATTTAATTGTTTGGGTTCGAGTTCATCGATATTAATATGGTCTGTAAATCTTTCATACAAATATCTAGCGGTTAATGGTGGAAAGTTTACGGCTGGTTGTCCAAGTCCTAAACGAAATGCCTGAATACCAGCTGGAAATAACTTTTGTCCTAACTGAAAATCCCTAACCAAGAATTTATATGTATCACCATCTAACTCCTTTGGTAGATTAGTTTTATGTTTATCATCTAACTTCTCTACTTCTTCAACTGATAAAGTCTTGTACTTACTCTCTACAGCATTATGTTTATGTTGGACAATAAAGAAATTCTCTGGTATATCTTCACCATCTAAAATACATTTAGACCAATTATACATTGAATCTCTTTTTAATATTCTCTTTATAACCTTTTGAAATTTATCTTTATACTCATCCGTAAACCAATCATAAATACTACCATTCTGAACACGAGTCTTTAACATAGTTGGAAAGAACTGATTAACACTACTGGCATGTTTATTGTAATTCTTAATAACATTTTCATTGCCATCATCATCACGAACCAAAAACTTATTATGAACATCATACTCTCGTAGTTTCTTAAAGTTCTTTTTTATATCTGAAGTATTGGCTCCGATTGTAGGTGGAATACCTTTATCATCCCATTCTGAAATAATAAAACTTCTAAGTTTTTCAATCCATTTAGAAGTTTCTTCTTCATTCATGTATAGTAATTCATCAAAGTTGATGTTCACATCACTCTCAAGAAGATTACTTCTTTCATAATAGTATTTTTTCATATATTGATCTTACAACCCTTTATAACCATTTACAAGTACTTTCTTGCTAATTTTGTGGAGCTGGGGAGATTCGAACTCCCGTCCTGTTTGCCTTCTTTACAAAGTCATTTACAGCTTAGTTAGGTTACTACCCTCCGAGAAGTTACCTACAAACCACCGACTATTTTTTTGGATAGCTCCGTATGTTCTTTTATACTCATAACATGAGGAGTTGATGTCTAACTTATTTTATGACCGAGTGTTAGACAACTCAGTAACTTATGCCGCGTAGGCGTAAGATGGTTGGTCATTTTGAACAGGTTCAACAAAATTGTCGAATCCCATTTCAAGATTAGCTAAATGCCAATCAATGTCCAACCCGTCTAGCGATGTATCGCCATTTAGGTTTCGTTGAGTCTTATTTAAGAGTCTACTCAAACTCTGCTGCACTTTAGTATCGAATAACACCAGTCGATTTCCAAGTCAGCCCCATAAATTTTCATTATCCACATCCTTATCCTTCTCGTATTCTTGGATAGGATTATCATCTTCATAAATTAATTCTTCTAACAATTCTTTTACCAAATCCCAATCTTTATCATCTAATGCCTCACTCAATGTCTGAATAATCTTAGTTATGTCCATTTTAGTCATCTCCATAATTTAAGATAAGTATCAAAAATATAATTATGCACGATAATTTTTCTTAATTTGTTCAACCCATTGATTCCAAGTATTATCACCAAAAGGTGATAATTCTGTACCATCTTCTGAAATTTTTGAGGGATTAAATGTTTTAGCATAATTAAAATTACTTGATCTTATCAATACTATAAAAGTCCAAAGACCAAATGCCTGTAACCAAGTTATGATTGGTAATCCAAATATATCTGGAATTAACCAATTCCACATTAACCAAAAAGGTAAACTAACCAAGGCACAAAATAAAAATACCCCACTACCTATTATAGTTAATGCCAAAAGATATGATATTAAAATTTTAATCATTTAATAATTTTTTCGTTTTATTGTTGTCTTTTACATCACCATATTCATCAAAAAATGTTTTAAGTGAGCTTATATTTTCAGTAGCCTCAGATAGTTTATGAGTCCATATATGTATTTCATCTAATATTTTAGAGTGTTCTCCGATACCTACTGATTTATTAAAATATAAATCTAATGTAGCTAAAGCCTCATCTCTCTGTGATTCCCAATGACTTAAAGCTGCAGTATAAAATTTATTCATTTTTTTCTCCGTTACTTTTTAAATAAATATTCAAATCCAATTTTAGCCTTGTAAAATTGTTTACCTTGAAGTTTAGATATTTCACCTATATTATACAACCTAAGTTTTTCTGTTAGTGGATATGATGTTTTAAATTTATTTTCAAACTCAAAAGTATCTCTACCTTCTTCTTCACTTGGTGGCAAGTATCCATCAAAAGAAAATTCAACATCTACTTTTTCCCAATACTTTTTCTTTGTACTTCCACCAAAAGATATAAATGTTACAAAGTTAGAACTGAACACATCACTATCATCATTACGGCTTGTGAATCCAAAAGAAAAACCTTTCCAACTTCGTCTTGAGTCAATCTTCAAATATCTAACTCCTTGACTTTCCTTATTCATATACTCAGGTTTAAAATAAATACCATTATCAAACTTGGCCCAAAACAAATCATCTATATAGAACTCACCAAGTTCTCTTTCCCATTGACGATTGAAATGAAAGTTATTATGATTTATCCCAATACTAACCTCGTAGTCATCTGGATTTGGTTGTACATTTGGTGTTCTTGCGGCGAATGAACTGAATAACATTACACCTGCTAATAAACTATCTAATACCATTTATAATTTTCCTTTAACTTAATAAATGTGGTCGAGCCTCTACTTGACCTGCATTTGTTACTTCTACAAATTCTACTAAAGATCTATATTCTGCAAGATTATTTGCCCCTACATAGGAACACGAACTTTTTATTCCATCTTCTATATCACTAAGTATTCTATTTACTTTACCCTTGTAAGGAATCACTTTATGATTTCCCTCAACATTCTTATCGTTTCCTTTTGAATCTCTTGATGCAGAACCTCTGTACTTTTTAAATAATTTTTCGTTAGGCCACTCACCTTGTTTTTCTATTTGACCTGGACTCTCTTTGGTGCCCGAAAGTAACGAACCGACCATGATGGTGTCAGCTCCGCAACCAAGTCCTTTAGCCACATCACCCACATTCCGAATACCACCATCAGCAATAATAGGAACATCCCAATCGTCACAAACGGAATACACATCAAGAAGAACACTAACCTGAGGTAATCCAACGCCAGTCCTGATTCTTGTTTCACATAATGAGCCGTTACCGATTCCCACTCTGATGCCGTCAGCACCTTTTTCACAGAGAAACTCTGCTCCATCTCTTGTCGCAATGTTTCCCGCAATGACTTCGATGTTTGATATTTTACTCTTGATTTCTTCAATAGCGTCTCCTACATTTTTATGGTGGCCGTGTGCTACATCTATAAGTAGTACATTACATCCGTTTAATACCAATTCTTTCGCTCTTTCTAAATAATCTCCTGTAACACCAACTGCTGCACATAAGGGTAGGTTTCTCCACATCCTATCGGTTTCTGCCATATCATCTGTGAACATTCCGTAATCTTTAAAATCCTCCCAATCTGATTTGGATATTTTACTTTTATTACTTAGTTTCTTATACCACTCATCATAATCATTATCGGCACTTCTTTCTTTACCATCACCTATATTAAAAAAACTATCCCATTTATAATGTAATGATTGCATCATACGAGATTGTTTTTTAATAGACATAAATCTATGTATAACACCTACGGCACCCCTTTCCATCATCTCTATGGCCATATCTTCTTCAGTTACGGTATCCATCGGTGAGGCTACTATTGGGATGTGTAGTTTTCTATTCTTGGTAAATCGTGTGGTAAGATCTACATCATCACGAGATTTTAACTCCGAGTACTTTGGAACTATGTTTACATCATCATATGTTAAATATTTTTTCAAACTATGTGATTATCCTTTTTAGTTTTTTCTACCATCATATGGTTAATAAGACTTTTTACAGCGTCTTGTGTTTCCTTATCCATCTTCTCAAATACATAATTTACTTTCTCAGCCTTTTTTAATAACTCCATCTTTTTATTCTTCTTCATTAAATAACTCCATTTGATTTTTATTAGGTTTATACGGGTTGAACCAATTACCATCTTCACCAACCCAAGCATTCCAACAACCTTGATTTTCTTCTCTACTATCGTTTTCATCATACATTAAGTTTAATTGTATTGCGTGTAACATTTCATAATCTAATGTATCAGAACTCGATAGTGTAATCGGTAATTTACTATGTCTTATCTTTTTCATTTTTATCTATTGAAATCATAACTACTAATGATATCATTCCGAATGTAATCATTAAAACTAACATAACCATTGATTCTATCACTTCTTAGATTTCTCCTTAACTTTCTTTTTACCAAAAATCTTTTCCCAATTTTCAGCATACTTGTTAATATTTGATACTCTATTCTTATCACCCTTTCCAGCGTTAGAGTATTTAGGTTTCTCTTTAGTGGGTTTTTTAGACACCGAGCTTAGACCTACCTTCAGCCATACACTCTCTATCACAATAGTTTTTGGCTGTTATTTTCATATCACCTTTCAAATCAACCCTCTTGGTTTTAGGGCCACTCTTTGACCATATTGGCATCGGTTCACCATAAGGTATTGATGGAACTAAATGATATTGAACTGGATTAGTTGCCATCTTCCCACAATTATGACATTTTCTTCTGATTGGTTTTGTTACTTTCTTTTTCATTTTTAGTTTTCTCATTTTAAGTTATCGGGCCTCCTATGTAGATTTCCCATTTTCCACTATCTATAAGTGGTTTTGCTTTTTTGTATTTTAATTCTTGTGTTTCTTTACCATTGGTAATCATAACTCTTTCGTTTCTTCCGTATCCCTTTTTAGATATAATTGGTTTTGGTTTATCTTCTCTATCGTGTATAGTTATTCCATTTAAATGGTCTATCTCGTGTTGAACACATATAGCTTCTAATAATCTTTGTTCTTGATCCTGTTCTTTATTGTCTTGTTCCCAACTACCTTTAGCCTCTTGTGTAGTTTCTGCCCCACTAAAGTACCAACCACTTTCTGCCTGTTCGGTTTTGATAACAATATTCCTATATCTTTTAGTATGAATACCTTGTTTTGGAAAACTCAAACATCCTTCGTAGTAGGGAATTTCATCCCATTGTTCTTCAATCTTTGGGTTAATGAGAACCAAAGGTTCAATAACATTGATAACGGCCACTTGTGCATCAATTCCCACTTGATTCGCTGCCAACCCAATGCCGTCTTTTCTTTCGTTAAGTATCTGAAATAATTCTGTGGCAATAATGTTTCCTTCTTCAACTGAAACCTCTCTTAGTTTTTTATTTATTACTGGATTATCTTCTTTAAAACAATCAATTACTTTACGCATAATTCTCCATATTCACATCATCAATGTAAGTAGGTTCAGGTATCGGAGAACACGAGTTCCATTGTAACATAAGTAGTATTAAAAATATATTATACATTTATTTCCTTAGTAAATTTTTCATAGACATTTGACTATAAAATTCATATAGTTGATTAGACATCTGAAGTTCTTTCTTTGTCAAAGTCTTACCATCACCTAACATAAAATCTAACTTAGATACAAACTTTAAATCATCTTTCCACTCAGACATAACCACATCATTTTCAACTCGTGGTGGTATGATATAATCACCACCACGATTATTTTTATATTTGTTATCCTCTGCCCATACAATCAGAGTATGGTTTAGATGTTTTATCTTTTTATGAATCTCTGTCAATCTTCTTTCTTTATCCAAACACCACGAAGGTATTCTTTCAACAGACCATTTTCTGCTTTTCTACGAGTATGAAAATCTTCGAATGATTCGTTTTCTAATCTCTTGGGTCCTTTTAGACCACGAGAAATTTCATATCGTTCTTCTAAATATCGTTCCTGTGTAACATACTTTTGGCGTTTCTTACCTTCACCTGGTTTGGTTATAGGTTTCATTGGATGTGTGCTCATTTTGTTACTCCCATATCCTAGCTAATCTACGAACAAAACCAAGTGTGGCTCCGAACCCAAACGCTATTCCTGCTATTTGTAATTCACCACTATACATTGCTATTGAAGCAAGTAAGTATGCGGTAAATCTAAAAACTCCATAAATTGAAAACTCACTTTGAGCTTGGAGTGCTTCTTTTCTTGTCATTCTATCTCCTTAGAATTTTGGTTTATTATTATTTTCTGAAACATGATATGCTATGTATATTAAAATACACACCACTAAGAATTCAAACATTTTTATTCTTCTTCTGTATTCGTTTGGATTCCTTCTCTACAAGATAACCCATTACTAAAACACCTACAAACAAAATGGTAAACTCTATCATTATTTGTCACCAACTTTTTCTTTGTAAAGTTTAGCGTCTTTCTCATCACGAGCTAAAAACTTAGTACCATCACTAAGAGTGAATGTTTTATAGTCTTTCCATTGACCTTTACTTTTCTTAGACATTTATTTTATCCTTTATGTAATGTATAATATCACTAATGTAAATTGCTAGTATTGTAAAGAGTCCAAACCCACTTACTAAAACGCTTGGGTGTGATTCTCCACACAATCCTAAAAAATGTTTGAAAAAATGTATTAAAGATTCAAACATTACTTATTTCCAAATTGGTGGTTTAAAAAATCTTTCTGTTTCTTTACAGCTTTCTTTAGTTCTGCTCTTTTTTCTACTTCACGGGCTAAAAGAATTTCTTCTTTAGTTCTCCGTTTAGTAGCTTTCTTCTTTACAGGTTTAACCTTAGTAGGTTTTTTAGTTCCCTTTAACTTAGGTTGTTCCTTACCCATATGGTAAACCGTTCCATCTTTATCTACAAACTCTTTCATCCAATGCCAACCAGCTGGTCGTCCTGTTGGTTTGTATGCTGGTTTATTTGTTTCGGGAAACTTCTTGTGAAGTAATCCTGTTAGTGCCCTACTACCAATTACAGACTTACAATCTGTACTGACATTCTTTACAGGTTCACCTGTGATTTTACAATCCATATACGCTACTCCACCGATGAAGTAACCACCATTTTTTTCAAATGTACTTTGTTTCATTTTACTCTCTCTTTATTTATGCGACTCCCATATCGCCATTTATTAAAGACTCCATAACCTTTTCCTCAAGTATGTCGTCTTGTACTTCTTCATATGTTTTTCCATTATTCCAATTTCGTTTAGAATCCATAAAAAACATTTCTGAATCATCCATTCTAATTATATCATCATAAGTTGATTTAGGACTAATTCTTACCAAAGACAATACCAAGTGTTCATTTAGATCTTGTAACAAGGTCATCATCTTTACCATTTCTTCCCTTGATTTATTATGGTATATGGTTTTAATTTCTTCACCACCACCCCTTTCATCGGGACTCATTAATAGTAACCAAGATTTAGTTTTCATTTTTATTCTCCTCATATTCTATGAAAGGTACTTTTCTATCAAAATCAACCGACACATCTATATCAAGTTGGTCAACTATACTTTTAATTCTTTCTTTTAAAGTTAGAACTAATCTTTCGGCGTTAGGTGTAACTCTCCACTTAGAATACTCATCTATCCAAACCGGAAAGTTAGTAGGAACTTTTGTTATCTTAACATTTACATTACCATCGTGGTAATAACTTTGTTTGCTGGTAGTTACCCTTAAATTAAATCCTTTGGATTTCATTAGTGGAACGATTTGTTTTCTCAAATCTTTACCAACATCAGCTGCTGTTTCCAATACCATTATGCTAATTCCAACATTGAAAATGGAACACTATAAATCCTACCCCTCATATCAACAAGAGCTTTCTTGATGTTCATTTTGGTAACAACACCTTCAGTTTTTTTGGTTTTTTGAACCACCCAAACCTTAGAACCAACACCAAGTGATGATTTACCTAACAGAGTTTTACACTCACTAATAAATGATGATAAGTCATTCAACTCTGAAAGACTACTTAATTTTCTAATTTCATTTTTAATATTCATTTGTTATTTCCCTTTATTTAATTAATACTTGATCTTACGAAGAAAAAACGAGAAAGTCAAGTCTTTTTTTCAATTATTTTTGAGAGCTGGGTGAGATTCGAACTCACGAATAATGGGTTTGCAATCCATCTCCTTAGACCACTCGGACACCAGCTCGGCCTTCAACCAATGTCTTAAATTTTCTATTCTGTATTTCAATTATATGTTTACACTTAGAAATCTTATGTCGTCTACGAAACTTAAATGCTGGACAACTACAACTCCATTCAACTCTACTTCTGTCAAATGTGATATCATATGATTTACCATCAATCTTATGAATCTCTCGGTCATACTCATCAATGATAATCCCATCAAATGTTTTTATTATTAAATCTTGTAATTCTTTATTTGTCATAATTGATCTTACGAATAAATAGTGATAAAGTCAAGTATTATTTTCAATCTAATACAATTTTTATTGAATCATTATTCACACCAGCGTACCAACCACTCCACGAATACCAAATAGTCATAGTATCTCCAATCATAGATTGTACGGGTGCTATCATTGTATTAACTTCTCCATCAGAGTTGCTATAACTTGCTGGATTAATTGTAGGTACTTCTTGTCCATCAAAACCAATAACATAAGATGTATCATAACTAACCCATTCTAAATCATCGGTTAAACCTTGTCTAATCCAAAAACCTAATGTATCTCCGAGAGTCCAATAATGAGATGATTCCCACTCCACCCTACAATTTACAACAGGTCCTGATGTTGCTGAATCTGAAATAAAACCCGTGAGTCTATGTAAGGTTTGCCAGTTGGTCGTATCAATATCTAAATGGTAAAATCCATTATCATCTAAACTAAGATTAGGTTGTTTATCAAAATAATAAACATCAACCCTTGGCTCTTCAACTTGAATTGTAGATTCATCGACTGGTTCTAAATACAATGTATCTTCACAACCAATTAAAAATAAAAATAATATTGGAATAAACCTAAACATAATTCTCTCCTATTGTTTCTTGTAAATTACCATACATTAAAAGTGCTGTTAAAAGTTCGTCATCATTATCTGTCCACTCATTAGCTGGTTTATCTGTCCAATAAGTTTCACCACTATCGGTATCATAAATACTCTCAACAAAAATTTCTTCATTAACCTCATACCACACAACTGATAAATTGTAAATCTCATTATACTTACCTTCGGGTATAAAACCATTCCTATCCATTAAATCAATCAACGGAACATTTAATATCTTATGTTTCCCATCTTCGTAAACATCAGTTCCAAGTAAATATTGTTTCCCATATAGAGTTTCATTATAATTCATTATGTATCTCCGCTTTCATTTCCCAATACTCTGCTTCTTCATCTGTCATATCTTCCTCGACCTCAGGTTCTGGTAATGGTTTTCCCAAAACCTCGTGGTCTATGTAATGGAAAAAATCATCCATCTCTTGTTGAAATTCTTTATCGAATAAATCTCTCATTATATCTCCTTTACTTCATTTGGAAGTAAGTTATTTAATACTTCATTAACAACAGGTTTATCACAAGTGTGTAGTGAATTAAACCATTCCTCACTATTGAATGGATCGTTATACATCTCGATGATATTCATAGGTTCATCAAAACCAATAGAGTCATCTTCCATCATTGGGAATGTATCTCCATTCTTAGTATTGATAACACAACCCACACTTGGTAATAGTGCTAAGTCTTTAGTTGTAAATTCAGTTGTTTCCAACCATTCATTTAAGTTCATTGTTTTTTCCTTTTTTAACATATATGAATATACTAAGAATAAATGAGAAAGTCAAGTGTTTTTTTTATTTTTTTTCACTTTTTTCATTTAATATGGCTCTTTCCACATTATCCTTTAGATGATATAAATCACATCTAGCACCATCTATGTAACCTTGTGAATCCACATTAGAGTTATAATCTGGTAGAGTATTCATAGCGTCATCTAACTGACATTCTATCTCATAAAGTTTATCTAATATTTCTTTATATTTCATTTTATCTCCTGTAAACTAAATCTACAATCATACCAAAGTGTTTATCGAATACTTTGATAAGGTGTTCATAATCACTTGATTCCATATCTTTGATAATACTATCGACATCCAAATCAAGTTGTTTTCCAAAATTTCTTGCTGTTCCTAAAAGAAAGTAAGCGTTTCCTTGAGTTCCATTAAGGTTTATTTCTCTCTTTCTTGGTTGAGGGTTTCTAATAATACTCATTATATGTACATCGGTCCTGTCCAATGAAACCAATCTGTCCTATCCAAAAATACAGAACCTCTAACATGCTTTGCTGGTGCTCTCCAAGAAGCTGCTTTAAATACATCACCAAATTTGTAAGGTATTCCTTTGAGTATTCCATCAGTAGCTGCGATGAAACCCCAAACTCTGTTATTCTCCATAACCTTGATGTATTTCCTACCATGCGAAAGTTTAAGTCCTTTTTTAAATCTCTCAGAACTTTCTTTTTTAATCTTTAAAGATGATTCATCCATTTCACGAAGTGGTTCTATTCCAGTCCAAGAATCATAGTCTTTACCTATGTTTTTGAGAAGTATATCAACCCTCTCTTTAAATTTATTTTTATCCCTTTTTATCACTATTTACTCTCCTTACTTTCTTTAAATAGTTTAGAATCACGAGATACTTCCTCGTCTGATTTAATCCTAATCTTCATCTTATGTCCACCCAAATCAACAACCTTGTATTGAATACCTTTTTCGGTAATTATTACTGGTTTACTATTAACAAATCTGTGTACTTTTCTCATTCTTTTCCTTTTGTTTAATTATCTTATACTGGAATATAACATGAAAAACCAATACAAGTCAAGTCTTTTCTCACTTTTTTTTCGCACAATACCAAGTACAATATTTACCATCTTTGTACTTGATAACTGCTTTTACTTTTTTACACTTATTACAACTCATTAATTATACATCCCATTCATAGCTTCATCGAAATCAGGATTTTCTTCACAATACTTATCCAAATCAAAATCACCAAATTCAATATGTCTTAATTCCTCAAACATCTTCTCCTTGAAATCTTCACTCAACCAATCTAATTTCATCATCTCATCCATATCAGGTGTTGAATGATTGTGATTATTACTATCCCAATATCTCCACATATCTACAACCTTAATATCATCACTAACACTTGATACCACATATTCAACATCTAATATATGTCCTTCATAATTTGTTGAAGAATCATACTTTCCTAAAATAAACTCGTGTGTTTTTGTCATTACTTAACTCCTTTAACTGTATGAAGTGGATTTCCACCCCTAACCATTTCTATATACTCATCCAAATCCATTGTTCTAACTATACCATCTATTTCAATTATTATTTCCGTTTTCATTATTTATTCCCTTTATCTTATACTGGAATATACGAAATAAATCAATACGAGTCAAGTCTTTTTTTTAATTATTTTTGGCACAAAAAAAGGGGAGTATAAACCCCCCTTTAATTATACTATTTAGAAATTAACAGACAATCCTAAGTTAAAGTATCTTGGTGTTCCAAGAAATACTTCAGCGTTGTGTGCTGCGTGAACTTTGTCACCATAACTATTGTATTGGCTGTGATCTACTGCATCTTGTACAAATACAGCATCTAAAGCGTTAAACAAATGTGCTGACAACGACACATCATATCCACCAGTCCAATCGGTTGGTAGTTTATATGAAGCGTGAATATCAACTTTTTGATATCCAGGTGCCATCCATACTTGTTCTCTATCTGCGTCATCTACTGAATTACCATCATCGTCTGTTGCGTCAACATCATACTCACGAGAATCAGGACTCCAATCACTATAATTATCATCATAGATATTGTAGAGTGCTTGAATACTAAGTCCTTTAACAGGAGTTAGAGTTCCACCCAAGACATATGAAGTTTGAGGCATATCACCTACGAATAATCCATCAAGTGCGTAATTGTATTTGGTTGTTTTCAAACCACTTACATTACCTTGTTCATCATATTCGTTTTCTTGATAATTACCACTAGCATCTCCATTGAACTGCCATTTACCAAAACTAAGTGCCGCGTCTATCCTAAACATTGAATGAACTTGTGAAGAAGCTTCTATCTCAAGTCCTTGATGTTTTTGATGGATACCACTAAGGAAGATAACATCAGTATCACCTGAATCACCTTGTCCTGTGGTTACGGATTTAGTAAGGTTTCGGTCTTTCCAATCTGTATTGTATACATTTGCCTTAACAGCAAATTTATCAGATTTGAAATTAACACCAGCTTCTGAACTAATGAATTTCTCATTAGCAGGATCTGGTGCAACCGTACCATCAAAGTAAATCACATTATCCATAATAGGTGGTTTTTCGACATATCCAGCGTTAGCAAATACACTAACATTATCATCTATATCGTAAACTGCTCCACCTTTTGCTTGAATTGTTGTGATTGATGGTGCTTCAATTAACTCGTTCTCAACCGTAAAATGATCTTGATAAGTATACTTGATGTTAGATACACCACCCATACCATAAAGGTTTAAATTATCCAAAGTATAATTACCTTGAACAAATCCACCTAACCAATCAACCGTAGTATGATTGTGGTATGCAATGATATCACCTAAACCAACTCTTTTACCATCTGCGTAGTTATCATCTGCGTAATCCATATAGTAATCACCACCCATCAAATCACGAACTTCACGAGCGTGTTCGATTTTAGCAGTTCTCCAATCAATACCAACTTGAACCTCTAAATCATCATTAACTTCGTAGTTTAATTTGGAGATTAAACCGAGAGTATTTTGACGATTAATAGAGTTACGAAGAATACCTACTGATTGATTATTACCATCACCATGAGTTCTTGGTAGAACTCTCTTATCAACATAAACTGTGTCTGCGTCACCTGAGTTGTATGCAACCAATGTATTCCAATCTCTTGTCCAAGGAGAACGACCATAATAAAACTTATAATCTTCTCCCCCTAAAACACCATCGGCGTCGAGAGTTGGAATCCTACCATAAGTACCAGTACCACCACCAGATCCACCACTCCAATAAGCTACAGATGAAAGACGAAGTTTTTCATTTATATTTAGGAAATGGTTAAGATTAACCAATGGTTTATGAAAGAAGTTTTCTCTTTCATTTAGGAAGTTAGGATTGTATCTGTCCGATGTTTTATCACCATACATATACCAATATTGCTTTCCTTTATAGTCTGAACTAATAGGTGACCAATTCTGATTAAAGAATCGACCAACATCTTTGAACGAACCATCTTCTCCAAGTGCTGTTTCATCATATCCATCTATACTCGCAGCAAATTCAGCGTCATAAGCACCGATATTCTGTTTGTATAGATTTTGACCATGGCGTTGTGGAGCTCCGATAGCGTATAATTCAAATCGGTTATCTTTATTAGCTTGATAACTCGCACCAAAATAATATGCCCAAGCGTCTGTCCATGTTTTGTCGATGAGTCCATCACCTGTTTTTCGTACTATTGTACCACTTAACGCGAGTTTTTCTCCAATCAAACCACTATTGTAATTAAGAGTAGTTTTTAGAAAACCACCTGCGCCTGTTTCTTGTTTGAACTTACCGCCCTTCTCGTGTTGAGCAGGATCAGTAATAATGTTCATAGTTCCACCAATCGATGGTGTGGCTAGATTAACAGCTGATAGACCTCTTTGCATCTGAATTGATTGTGCTGCATCTGCAACTCCATCCCAATTAGACCAATAAACCCATCCGTTCTCCATATCATTTTGGGGAACACCATTTATCATTACGGCTACATTTCGTTGGTTGAACCCACGAACATTGATACGAGCATCACCCGCACCACCACCTTGTTGAGTTGCATAAACACTTGGTGTAGTATTCAAAGCCATTGGAACATCTTGACTACCAAGACGAAATTCCAATTCTTCTTTTACCACATTAGTGTATGCGACAGGTGTCTTTTCATCAGCTCTTGAAGCCAAGACCTCAAGTGCTGTCATAGCTAAAACATCTTCTTCTAAATCGAAGTTGAGTGTTCCAACTATATCACCCACCTTAACATCCAATGTTAAAGGTGAATATCCAATGAATGAAGCAGTTAATGTGTATGTGCCTTCAGCTCCGACATCGATAGTGTATTTACCAGATTCATCTGTTACACCACCTTTATCAGTTCCTACAACAGCAACATTTGCTCCAACCAATGGTTCACTACCACCATTAACAACCCCAACGATAGTTTGTGCAAACAATCCTGTTGTCATCAATAATGATATTGTTAGATTACGTATATTCATTAACGTTCTCCTCTTTTTGGTTAAGACACATTTTTTCACAGGTGTGTCAGCTGCCTGTCCGCTGGTTTTATTGTATGTGAAATGTTTAATGAAGAAAATCTCCATTGATAAGTATTTAAATAACCTTTGGAATACATAACTTTATTGCTATAATTCACTTATATTTTATTCTTTGGTACATATTCGGAATTTACTATACCACCTTTACCTATATCAGATGTATTTACCGTTTTTTCAGGTACAAATATTCCACCTCTTGGTTCTTCTTCTATAACCTCTTTATGCTTTTTTTCTATTTTACTATCAGGTTTAAAAGTTTCCTTGACAACTTTCTCAATTACACTCTTACCTTCTTTATATAGTCCAAGTCGTTTTGGTTTCTTTTTCTGTTTTTCCGTTTTTCCGTTTTTCCCAGACACAGGGCCCTGATTCTCGTCATCTCTTATCCTAACCTGTAGCGTTAGGTTATAACTTATAACTAAAACTACAGCAAGAGGATCGAAAACAGCAATTAACATAAAGATAAAATACTTAACGATTGAATCAACATCCGTGTCGAATACTCGTGCGAGATAAATTGCAGGTCCTACATCAACACCCGTTTCAACAAGTGCTATCTTTAAATCACCAATCTCTTGTTTAAGTGTCATCATAGTAATATTGATATCATTTATTTTTGGTTGATATTCTTCTCTGAGTTTTCTTTTGGCAGTACGATAGTTATCGGGTAGTTCTGCAACAGCAGCCTCTAATTCTTCCTTTAAGAATTTCTTATCGTCTGATAATTGGTCTAACCTATCTTCCTTATATAATAGGGCGGTAGATTCTTTTTCGAATGAAACCGTAGCACCTTGATAGGCATTGGATAAGAATCCAAAGATACCAGCACTCGTTATCATCACAAGAGTTACCACTCCTATAATTAAATAAGTTTTCATAAATCGATTTATCTCATCCCAATACCTATATAGGAATGATGCACTAACTAATTTAGCAAACTCCAATGAACCAGCCATTATAATAACTGCCATTGTAGCTCCACTAAATAACTTACTTAAACCGAATACTGAATAAAAAGCTGCACTTCCCGCAACAAGTAGTGCGGATAATCCAACTAAATATGGAAAAAACCTACTATTCTTTGTTTCCACACTTTATCTCCGTTAGTTATTAATTAATCTTCTAACTCTATCAGATTAACTATTTGGTCAATCTGATTTTGAACCTGCTCTAATACTCTAACTACGGTCTGTATCGGTGTACCAATATCACCTGGATCTTGTGGTACTACCAAACTTGACCTCAACCTATCAATGGTTAATTGTAGTTGGCCGAGCTTATCTTCTATCGTGTCCTTTCGTAACATATTATACCTCTATAAATATTATATATACTCTTATTTCTTTGATTCTGATACTGAAGCTTGTCTATATAAAGTAACCAATTTCTTTACCTCACCGATAGCTTTTCTTGCTCTACCACCAGCTGCTTTGTTACCTTTTTCAGCATGTACCTCATGATTCGTATCAAATTCCTCAAAAAGTTCTTTTATTTTTGCGTGTATCTCTTTTGATGTAGTCATTTTATTTCTCCTTTATTTGACTTAAACCGAGAGATTGTAAAATCATCCCTTTCATGACTTCTCTCTCATTATCTTTTGTATGACTCCACTTCCATGCGTAAGTCATCTTTAATTCTTTTATTTTTTGTTGTAATTTCTCAACACTCTCTTTTAGATAATCACTATCATCACCTGTGATATCTGAAATATCTATTCCCAATTCCCTTGCTATTTCTACCACCTTAGACCAATCTCTATTCTTAACAGATTGTTGTGCCTCTTTATACATATCAACTTTGGCATCATATTCCTGTTCTGATAAGTTTTGGTTTCCGAGTTTGTCTGGATGGGTATGTTTAGCTATCTTTTTAAAAACCGAATTAACATCTGTTGCTGGGATGTCGTATGTAGGGGAATTACTATTTACTTCACCTTTTTGTTTTTTATTAGGTTCTTTAAAATACTTTCTAAATTCAATATCAAAATCTTTTAAACAATCTTGAAATATCCACTGCGTTTCTTCGAGTTCTGTTCGTAAATAAAGTACTTGTTGTTCTAATTTTTTATGTTGTAATTTTAATAATTTCTCATTCACTATGCTTGTGGTATATTATCCTTATTTAACCAGATAAATAACGCCTCTTTTTGTTCACTACTTAATTTAGCGAAATCGTTATGTGTAAATGGTACCTGTGTATCTACAAATTTTATAGAGTCATCATCATTTACGATAATTTCTCCACTACCACTAACTCGTAACTCTTTCATTTTACGGATTAAATCCTCAAAATATCTTTTATCTGACATATACTATATCTCCTACATACATATAAATAGGTATTTTTTTAAATATCTTCAAATTCCGCATCAATTACAAGTCTACAATAATAATAATCATTACCATTTCTCAGTACATAATCAGCACCCCAACACTTTTTCCAATAGTCTGTACCCTTTTCTAAGGAACTTTCTACTGACATAACACCTAAGCACTCGTATACAATATTATTTAATCTAATTAATCGGTTGAATTTACTCATTGCATAAAAAAAAGGGTTCGGTTGTCTTTTTAAGTTTTGATATAGTGGAAACTAAAAATACGGTAGAACCCTTTTAATTATTTATTTACGAGATTTTTACAGAATGTTTCTTCGGTATTACTGGTTCCTTCTTGGGAATAGTTACCGATAAAACTCCATCTTTAAAATTAGCTGAGATATCATCTCCATCTAATTGTTCACCTAATTCGAAAGACCTCTTGAATGAAGATTGTTTTAACTCTTTACGGAGTACTTTTGCTCCATCATCTTCAAAGGTGTTATGTTTATCACCTGAGATAGTTAATATACCTTCTTCAACATCTACTTGAAGTTGTTTCTTATTCAAACCAGGTATCTCGGCTACTATTCCAATCTTGTCATCGTATTCATATACATTAACCTTTGGATAAGCTGAACCTTGATATGGTTTCACTCCAACTTGTTTTACAACTTCTGGAAATTGTGTTTCCACGAGATTGTCAAACATTTTATCGAATGGTGTTAAAAAGTCATCCCTATCGAAAAAGGGAAGATTGTGCTTAAATAGAACTTTAGTCATTATTGTTCTCCTTTGTTACTTGTTAGTCAACTTGGTGAATATCAACTTCGTTTGAACCTTGATATTCGTTTATGATATCGACCTCATTTGAGCATCGAATACTTTCATATGTAATATATATCATCTACTTTAGTAAAACATCACATTTATTTTGCTAAATTTAAGCTGCTAGATTTGGTTTTTTAGTTCCATCTAACAATGTGTCTGTCGTCATTCCCATTACATTGTCCATCATACCAATTAAATCATAATCTATTTCACCATGCTCATCTACCAAGTAATCAAATCTTACTTTGTACAAGGCATATAATTCAAGGTAATAATAGTTTTTAGATGCTTCATCGAGTAATAATAGATGTTGCCATTGTTTGTGGTTAGTATTGAATGTTAGTTCAATCAAATCCTTACTATCGTCAATTAATCTACCAATATGGGCGGCATCTCTACTTCCCATTGTATCATCAGTTGTGATAACAAAATGTTTATATGTCTTTTGTTTCCGTTTTTTAATTATTCTATTAGGATCAGGAATTGGTCTTTTTGTTGTTGTAGTAGTTTTCTTTCTTTTATTTCTTGGTAATAACTTACCTTTTCTATTCACATGGTCTTGTAAAGATTTATGAAGCTTTTCAATGTCTTTAGGATTCTTTTGAATTTTAGATTCTTTTGCCTTTACAGCTAAACCATCAACAAATTTAATATCTGACTTAACTTGTTTAACAAGCTTGTCTTTTATTCCTTGATCTATAATGATATTGGTTTTTTGTATATTGAGTTGAAATAATTCATCGAGTTCTTCACCAAATTCAAGTTCGGCTCGAAAGTAATTATAACCAGGATTTTTTGTTACCTTTGGTAAATCTAAAAATGTTCCTGCCATAATCTCTCTATCGTTTCTCATTACATAAATACCTTGATTGGTAACATTTAGTTTTTCACTTCTAGCAAATGACTTATCACCGGGATTGTATACGGAGTACGCAGTGTAAACTATACGACCATCTTTTTTTAGATTACCATCCTTATCAGTATACTCTATGTTATTAAATTCAAGCGTTCCAATTATTTCTGATTGGTGCTTTTTACCTTGATATTCAAGTGGGATAGAATAATACATCGGATCGTGTGGTGGTACTTTAATATTATTAACATACATATTTTTACCAGCCATTAAATATCTACGGAACTTTCTACTAAAGGCCTTTACTAACTTAGCCTTAGCCACCTTTGGGGCTGAGTTCAAAACTTCCTTTCCAATAATCCTTACTAATGTTCCACTTTCAGAAGATTTAGTTGATTCATTAAAATAATCTATTTCATCTTGTGTTGGGCTTATAACTCTCATTTCAAAACTACCAGTTTTAAGTATTTCATCTTTTGAAAAGATTGTTTTCAATAGACGACCACCGACTTCCTTTGAATATATTTCTGCGTATCCTCCACGAGATAATACTGATGTATTTAAACCCATATGGAACTTACCTAAACTACCAGTATCTTTTTTACCCAACTCTGGTGTACCAGCCATTACCATAGAAGAACATAGAGTTTGTGCGTTCATCCCATACCCATCGTCTGCAATATCAATATACTGAGAACCATTAATCGTTCCTACTTTTACCCATACATTATCTGATTCGGCATCTTCTGAATTATCAACTATATCACTTGAAGATTCTTCTAAAGTATAACCAAGACAACCCAATACATTAATGATTGCTACGCTAGGTGTAGAATCATAAATATATTCTTTATCTTTTTCTATTTGTTTTAATATATCACCACTTAGATCAAAGCGATGCTGTGCTTGTTCAGCCATATGACTTCTCCTTTTTGAATCAAATTTTATTAATCTAATTCGTTAAGTATTGATTTTCTATTAGGATGAAATTCATTTTTCAAAACCATTCACTCTGAACGATTTCCATTAGTTAATCAATGTTGTATATAAGTATATCTATTTTTTAAAAACAACACACTTATTTTGCTATTAAATAAATCCGAAACTTTTAAGTTTCTTTGTTTCTTTTATTAAAAACTTTTTACCACTACTTCTCTTTACCCAAGTCGTTTCAAAGTCATCTCGGTTGTTAAGAAATCTATCGACATTCTCTTTACACATTGTTGGTTTCCCACTTAGTAAATCAAAATCCCAACCTGTTAATTCACTTAATCTTTTCAGTTGTTCTTCTGTATAGTATTCACTTGGCCACTTATTTGTTTTTTCTTGATTACAATGATAACACAACAAGGTAGCATCTTCTGTTGAATATCCCCACCATAATGAATGTGGTAATGTGTGGTCTATTTCGTATGTTCCTTTTTTCTTTATGTTTAAATGTTTATCACAATTAAAACATTTATTTTCAAACTTTTCAAAAATAACATTACTATCCATCTTACCCTTTGGAATAACAATTCCTCTTAACCTTGAACCTTCGGAAGATTCTCTCATCTGGTCTGATGTTCTTAATGGATTTAATAACGGATTTATTTTTGTATTCTTACAACTCTTACATTCAAATTGATGACCACTTTTCCAAGAATTCTTAACTTGTTTATGTTTGTGGAAATCAGTAAGTAATAGAAGTTTTGTACATACCCTACAATATTTATGTTCTACTCCACCCTTGAGAATAATCACATCATAGGGAACTTTTTTCTTACCTACGATATTTGTTTTATTTTTTTTCTCTCGTCTTGACATTTATCGTTCTTTAATTTTTAATGTGATTGTGTCGGAATCCTTTCCGTATGTAGCAACAATCTTGATTGTCTTACCAATCATTTCTGGCATCAATCCTACCATAGTATAGACTTTACCATTTTTAGAGTAACTTGCTGGATTAACAGCAGGATACACATCTGTTGCTATTCCATTACTCCAATAAAAAGTTTTTTTGGTTTTCCAAGTAACTCTATGATAACCTTTCTTTTCGGGTATCGTACCTTCTAATTTAATTAGAGTTTGTCTCGTAGGACTTACCCTAACACTATAACCACCAACACCACCTTTAACACCATAACCTTTCATTGGTTTAATATCTATCTGTCCGAGTAAACTCGATACAAATAATAATGGAAGTATCCATTTTTTGTTTTTCATAATAACCTATTTTTTATTCACTTGATCTTACGAAAAAAAATAATAAAAGTCAAGTCTTTTTTTGTGCTTTTATCTACTTATATATGGTATAATTACCCTTTGGGAGACAGTTAGTATATAGGGGAAACCGACTAACCTAATCTCCTCTCATCTATAGCATCTTTAATAGTCTTTATAATCTCATATGAACTATTAGGAAATCTATTTAATTGTTTCTTTGAAAATACTTGTAGATGATCATTAACCATTACTTCAAATACACCATCACTTGATTCGACTAAGTTTATTTCAAACGAATCAAAATCAGTAAGAAACTCATCCATTAAATCATCTCTCAAACTGAGAGCTCTTGGTTCGTAGTTTCATTGCATACAATATTCAATTGTTATTTTCATTCTAATCTCCTAATTTAAATTTGGTGTAACTTCATAGTTGTCTAATACTCTGAATGTTAGTATCCATTTCTTATCATCATCCTCATCCCATTCTTCGTAAGATTCTAAAAGACAATTATCAGTAGTCATTCTCTTGACCACATTATCTTGTTGTTCTTCTCTATGACATATGATATAAATTAAATCACCATCAGTTTTTACCATAACCTGATTATCGTGTTTATTATATATTACATCATCTTTCATTTAAATATTTTTTTACCAACTTTAGAATTTTCAATTTGATTAATAATATCTTTTATTTCCTTTAAGTCTTTACTAATCTGTTCGAATTGTTTATCTATTCTTGTATCGATATCTTTGATTTCATTATCAATAACATTTTGTATCTGAGATTTAGCACGAATATCAACATCCTTAATGTGGTCATTTACAACCTCAATAGTTTCTTTCATCTTAATATCATTACTAAGTGTAATATCCCATTGACTTTCAAGTTGTACTATACCTTCAAGTATTTTATCGATAGCTTCATCAATCTCTTGTCCCTTCTCAATTATCTTACTCAACCTTGTCATGTCATCAAGAATCTTTCTTAGTTCTGCGACATAAAATTGAATCGTCTTTGGGTTTGAAACTTCTACAAATTGTTCAACATCCGAGTTTATCTTATCCCACTTCTTAGTATATTCTACATACCTATCTTCTATTTTAATCCAACTGTAATATGTTCCAGCACTGAAACATACAACACCAAATATAACTGATAATATAAATCCTATATTTTTATTCATTTATTCTCCTTTCTTCCACATACTTGGTTGTACATCGGCTTCTTCGCCATACATGGAATATCTTGGTTTTGGTGGTGGTGGTGCATCTGGTTCTTCTTCTTTATGAACAGCATATATCTCACCTTTAAACGCACTCAAATGGAACTCTGTGTTCTTACCACCTGATTTCTGAAACGAATGTTCTAATCCATCTGTTAAACTTGGGAATACTCCTGCTGTAGAATCTTCGATATCTGCCCATTGGTCACCAGGTGGAACTCGTTTCAATACTAATGTTTTAACTTCTTTTACGGCCATTTAAATCTCCTTGTCGTATGCCCTATACAAGTCCATAGTTAAATTGTTGTACTCTGGATACTTAGATAGAGTTTCTAATAAATTAACCAAATAATCACTTGGTAAATAATCAAGTCCTTCATCTACCATCATCTTACCTGCCGCTAAGAATGCAGTAACTGCTACCTTAACATCTTCAGGAAAATGATCTCTGACTACCAATTCCCCATCGGCAGTTCTTTTCATTATACCATATTCTTTTGAATTCTTCATATTAAATATATATCTTATTATTTAACAAAAAGGTGTGATAATTGAATTACAATAATAATAACGGAAAGAAACATAGTTATTATGGTTCTCGTATCGGGAACTTCATGTAACATTAACCAAGTCATTATAGTGAATACTAAAGTTGCCATACCAAATCCAATCGGTCTAACATACCAATAATTTTGAAAGTATTCATAATACCACCTTGTACCATAATAGAATGCAATACTAATTGGTACTCCACCTAATATAACCCACCATATACTTTTTGCCCATTCATATTTAAATTGACCTTGCATATGAAACCACGCAAGGATATGTCCGAAGAAAGATATTATAAGTGCCGCCCATAACTTACTCATCAGTTTTTACCAAATAAATCTGCTAACGATTCACCTAACTCTTTAGCCAAATCATCACCAGTTATACCATCTTCTGATATCTCTTGTTGTTCTTCAAATGTTCTACCGATATCTTTATTGATGGTTCTGTGTTTGTTAGGATTCTCTAAGAAATAACAATTATAACAAAAAAATCTTAAATTGGATGGATTTCTATCGTGTGTATCTCCATTAATAAAATGTACAATTAATGGTGTGAGTAAATCTGTTTTTCTTTGTCTTGATTCACCACAACAACTACATCTTTGTGGAAGTATAAATTCCTTAATCAATTCTTTCTGAAAACTTATCTCTACATCCAAAGGTTTATTTCCACTCCAAGTAACCTTACGGGCCCTACTTATTCCAGCATTACTTGGTAATGGTTTCCATACATCATATTTTTTTGCATACTTTTTAAATGTGTTGTAGGATGTGTGGAGTGATTGAGCCGCCTTGGCCATGCTTTCACTTTCTTCTATAGCACGAACTATCCTATCTTTGGGTATCGTCTTTCCCAGCCAAGGATTGATTCCTTGTTTACCTTTTTGTGACATTGTTACTCCTTATACGGAAAAAGATGTTCCACATCCACACGAGCGTTCTGCCTGTGGATTGTCAAACTTAAAACCACCATTTAATAAATCATCCTTATAATCAATTACTAATCCTGTCATATAAACATAACTTGAAAATGGTACTATAACCTTTACTCCATAACTTTCAAATACCTTATCAGTTTTACTTTTTATAAAACTACTTGGTAGTGGTTTCATCTCATAAGTCATACCACTACATCCACCACCTTTGGCACTCATCTCTATTACGGGATGGTCTATGCTCAGTAAGTGTTCAGCGGCCTTTTCTGTAAGTTTTACATCGTCATACTCATTCATATTATATGATTGAATATCACTACTACTCATCTGTTCTAATTGTTCTCTTGCGTCCATAATAATAAATATATGTTAATTAGTTTTAAACTCATTCCAATCAGATTCTTCCATAGTCTGTAAGATTCCTTCTACTACTTCTTTAGCTATCTTATGACTAAATGATATACCTTTCTTGGTTGGTCGCCATTCTCCGTTGTCATCATAGAATATACGACAATCGATAAATTTATTACCTTGATATTCTGATTCTGATATACGAATGATCTCTCGACTATTCTTTTGTATCTCTTTCATTAATTTCTCCTTAGTGAATCTGGTAATATCCAAGTTGAATCTACTTCACTTCTTGGTGGTATATAATATGGTACATCAACTTCTTCTTCTGATGTATCCACATATGTATATAACCCTACCTTCTTTTCAAAATTATCTAATGATTCTTCTAATGTTCCATTGTGGTCTTTGACTATTATTATAAGTGCTAAAACACAATGAAAGTAAAACCATGTTAAATTTACTGGTTCCATTTTATTTCCTTTTCTTTATATCTATATTTGTTTTCTCTCTATGACAAGGACGACATAACGTTTGCATATTATCCAAACCATAATATGTCCAATCTAACTCATCTTCCTTTAATCCTTTTTGTTCCAACAATGGCCTAACATGGTCTAAATCCCAACCTCGTCTTGT
>Ga0206682_10000364_pt1 | contig 49219 bp, 35 predicted proteins | sample M240m12015metaG_FD_155444 | JGI IMG/M metagenome (GOLD analysis project Ga0206682, IMG submission 155444) | Ammonia-oxidizing marine archaeal communities from Monterey Bay, California, United States - M2 40m 12015 | ecosystem: Environmental > Aquatic > Marine > Intertidal zone | place: USA... | reverse complement strand
GCGCCGCCGCGGACGCGGACGGCTCGAGCGATTTCGATCGACGCGCCGCTCGCTCTTGTTGCGATTGGATGTCTCGCAGCGAGAGCGCGACGTTGCTCGTCGGTACCGCGGATGGCGATTTGCCTTTATCTAATTCGCCCGAAAGAAACATGCTCAACGATCCCGTGACGCGGGAAGACGACGACGGCGGCGTTCGAGGCGCCGCTTTCGCGACGACGTGCGACGCGAGCGGCGGTTTGCCGACGTCAACCTTTTCTTCCTCCTGCGCTTTATTTGTAACTCTCGCGCGAGGCGCGAGCGTTGCAGCGCGCATGATCTCGTCGTCCGACTCACGACCCACGCTTCGTGTCGTCATGGCGTCTTCCGTCCATCCGCCGACGACGTCTCCCGAACGCAAGACTCGCGTGATGTCCTCCAAAGTCTCCTCCTCGAGCGAGTCGAAACTCGACTTGGGCGTTTCCAACAACACGACGTCGATGTTCTTCACCGCGTACTCGATGGCGAACCGTTTCAACGCCACGGCGTTGATTTGATCGGCGAGCTGGACACAGTCCAACACGTTTCTTGGTTCGATGAAATTTGCCACCGCGTGCTGCGCCAACACTTTCAAAGATGGGAACTCGCGCGACGCCGAACATTCGCTTTCATCTCTTCCATCGTCGTCGTCGTCGTCGTCGTCGTCTTCCTCGCCTTCTGCGTCGTCTACGTCTTCTTCATCGCGAGGTCGAGGTGGGGTCACGACGACGGAACCGATGTCGCGAATCAAGCGGTCGAGCTCGGATTCCACCGTCGCCTTCTTTCGCGGCGGATCCAACCGTCCTAGAGAAAATTTCGGACGCGAAATCTCTTGCAGGGCTAGCACGTGACCGTCGCCGACACACACACTCGCGATGCCCTTCAAGCCGTGGACGCGCCGCGGTGGCCCGATGCGTCGCTTCGTCGCGAATTCGCCCGCGCCCGAACTCGCGAAAGATTTCGGCGAGACGGGTGAGAGCGCGTTCTTCGACGCCGCGTCGAGGACGTCGAATTCATTCGACTCCCACGTGTACAGATCGCCGGTGTCGGTGACGATGGCGGAAGACGTCGCCCCACACGACACGTCCACGGCGCGTCCACTCGGTCCGTCGCCGTCGGCGAGCAACTGCGCTTCGACGCGTTCGGACGCGCTGTCCCAGACGTAGACCCAGCCGTCGGCGGTGAGCGCCGCGCTGTGCGCGCCGCCCGCGGAAACCTTGACGATCCTTTGGTCGACCTCGTGCCATCGCGTGCCGTCGGCCGCCGCTTTCGGAACGATAACGCGACGCACGGAGACCGATCCGTTGCCCCACGAGTACGCGTCGCCCGCGGACGAGCACGCGACGACGTGTTGTTTCGCGCTCGACACGCCCGTCACGACGACGTCGCGGTGTTTTAAATACTCCACCTGTTTCGCGATCGTCGAATACGGCCCATCGCTCGAATCGGCGCCGCCACCGACGTAGTACCCGAGCGCCCCTCGAGCGTTCGAGCCCATCGTCCACACCGCGCCGTCCGCGTCGAGCACAGCCGTGAAGGTGTCGCCGCACGACACGTCGACGGCGCGCGCGTTCGTCATGTTCGGCACTTTACGCGGCGTGAATTGCGCGCACCGTCCCTCGCGTTCGCGTTCGGCCGCACCCATCGACTCCTCGACGGCAACCGCGTATCCCAACCGCCCGAGCGTCGCGTTCCCCCACGTGAACGTCTCGAACGCATCCGTCGTCGCCGCGCTGTGCGCGAGCCCGGCGGAGACGCGAACGACGCGCGCGTCGTTTCCAAAACCACGCACGAGCGTCGGAAACACGACCGCGTCGTCGCCGCGTTCGCGTCCTAATCCCAGCACACCATCTCTCGCGCATCCCCACGCGTACGCGCGCCCCGCGCGCGCGTCCACCGCGAGCGCGTGATACTTGGACGCGCTCGTCGACGTCGCGTTCGCGTTCGCGAGCGCGCCCTCCACGCGCGCGGGCTTCCGTTCCGTCTCCGTGCGCCCCGTGCCCAGGCAATAATTCGCCCCGCTCCCGAACGAATACACGTACGTCGCGCGCGTCGCGTCGTCCACCGTCCCATCCGCGCGTTTTCTCGTCCGATCGCGCGTCAACTTTTCGCTCATCACGTCGAGCGCGCCGCGGCCTCGCGCGTCGCGCGGCGTCTCCCAGCGCGCGTTTCGGCACGTCCGCGTCAGCGCGCGCGCGCACGTCAGCGCGCCGTAATAACACGCGTGGTGCATCGCGCTCCAGCCGCTGTCGTCGTCCACGCCGTGCGTCGCGAGGTCCAGCGTCGGCGCGAAGTCGCCGTCCGTCGCCGCGCGCGTCGACGCGCCTTCGTCGCACCGCGCGCGTCGTCGCGCCAGCGCCTCGATCGTCGCCGCGTCGTCGCGCGCGCCGCACGCGCGCAGCACGCCCTCGACCGCGACGTCGTCGTACGCGTCGACGAGCGCGCACGCGTTGCGCGCGTCGACGCGGCCGCTTCGCGCGGCGTCGAGCGCGCCGAGCGCCGCGGCGTACGCATCCATCGCGCGCGCGCGCGTCGTCGTCGGCGTCACCGTCGCGCGCGGCGCGCGCGACGCCGCGCGTCGACGGTCGCGCGCGTCGCGCGCGCGCGTCACCGTCGCGCGCGCATCGCCGCGCGGCGTCGCGCGGCGTCGCGAAGTGCGCCCGACGGTTGCGCGCGACGCGTCGACGCGCGGCGCCGCAGTTCGCGGCGCGCGACCGCGCTCGAACGCGCGCGCGTCGCGCGCGCGACGCGGGCGACGCGCGGCGTCGACGCGCGGCCGCGCGCGACGCCGGCGACGCGCGACGCGCCGCGCGCGACCGCCAGGGCATTCGTTATCCTGCGCGACCGACGCCGCGCGCGGTGGTGTCGACGACGACGACGACGACGACGACGACGGACGACGGACGACGCGCGGACGACGCGCGGAACGACGCGTGGACGGACGACGGACGAGGACGACGGACGCGTCGGACCCGTAACACGAAACCGGTTCGCCGATTCGCGCGCGCGCGACCGCGGTTCGACCGTTCGTGTTGATGGTGTTGATGGCGTTGGTCATCATAAATTTTTTCGTCGTGCGCGCGCGTTTTCCCCTGATTTCGCGCCACGCACGTCGTCGCCGTCACGCGTCGGACCCGTAACACGAAACCGATTCGCCGATTGGCGCGCGGATGAGATCGTGGTGCTTTGATGAATATATCATCTAAAAGCTCTCCTTGAGTATAAGCTTGGCGAATATTGATGAGTATCGTAAATTTTTTAGGGTTTAGGGTTTAGGGCGTCGGCGTCGACCCACCGTCGACGCGTCGATCGTTCGTCATCGATCGTCGCGCGACGACGCGACGCCCCGTCGACGTCGACGACGCGACGCGATGCGCGCGGCGCTGGAGGCGCGTCGACGCGCGCGCGCGTCGACGCGCGCGCGCGACGCGACGACGATTCAGACGCCGACGACGTCGTCGCGGTCGGACGGCGCGCGCGACGACGACGCGCGACACCGCGCGTCGACGGCGAGCGCGACGCTCGCGCACGCGCCGCGACGACGACGGTCGTCGAGGCACGCGACGAGGGAACCGCGCGGGCGCTCGGCGGCGCGCGCGAGAGCGCGAGGGGCGATGGACGCGTGGACGCGGGACGCGATGGGACGCGGCGAGAAGAGACGCGGCGACGCGGCGACGCGGTGGCGGACGTTCGTGGACGACGCGAGCGAGCTGGAGGGCGCGACGGAGGTAGAGAGGCGTGGGTTCGCGCGCGCGGCGCTCGCGGCGTACGCGCGGGAGGCGGTGGGGAGGGCGCGAGAGGGACGGGGCGACGAGGACGACGAGGCGGACGACGAGGAATTCGCGGCGCGCGCGGTGCGCGCGTGCGTCGAGGCGTCGATCGAGGAGGGCGAGGGCGAAGACGACGACGCGTGGGATTTCGCGGACGTGTGTCGCGGTTTGAGCGAGCTTTGGTGTCGAGGGCGCGCGCGGGGGGCGGACGGGCGGACGGTGGCGGAGGCGCTCGGACGCGCGCGCGACGTCGCGATGGCGCGCGCGCAGAGCGAGGCGGTGATCACGCCGCAGGATGCGTGTTACTTGCGAGTGTGCTTGAAGCTGAAGGCGTACGACGCGCTCGCGGCGAGCGATGGGATTCTCGCCGCGCCGGCGATGGACGTCGCCCCGGCGCTGGACGCGACGGACTTTTTGCTGCGGTGCTACTACGGCGGTCGCGCGCTCTTGGCGTTGCGACGATATCCCGAAGCCGCGCGGTGGTTTCAAAACGCGCTGAGCGCGCCCGCGACGGCGCTCAGCGCCATCGCGGTGGCGGCGTATAAAAAGTACGCGCTGGCGACGCTGTTGGCGGACGCCGTCGCCGACGCGTCGACGTTCTCGGCGCCGGCGAAGAAGTACTCCACGTCGCGCGAGTGCGACGCGTACGCGTCGCTGCTCGCGGCTGCGAAGAAACGCGACGCCGCGAAGGAGCTGGCCGACGTCGTCGAGCGACACGAGGCGACGTACGAGCTCGACGGAAACGCCGGATTGGTCGCGCTCGTGCGCGATCGAGCCGTCGCGGCGAAAGCGCGTTCGCTCGCGAAGACGTACTCGACGCTTCGCTTGGGGGATTTCGCGAGCGCGATCGGGTTCTCAGACGTCGAAGCCGCGGAAAGAGTGTTGTACGGTATGATTGTGCGAGGCGAAATAGCCGCGCGCATCGACGGCGTCGACGGCGTCGTGCGTTTCTCGGAGGGCGACGAATCGTCGGCGACGATCGAAGACATCGCAGAGGCGTTGAAGCGGGGACTGCGCGCGGTGAGCGTTCTAGACGCGCGCGTGCGAGAAGAAAGCGACGCGCTCTCGCGACACAAAAAGTTTGCCTCGCACGCGTTGACGGAAGAGCGAAGAGCCGCGGCGTTGGCGCACGTTGAGACGGAGAGTTGATTGTAAAATGAACATGAAATGTACGTGAGCGAGCGAGCGATTCTAGAACTCACGCCTCTAAAACAGCATCGATAAGCGTCGGACCGTCGGCGTCGAGCGCGCGCGCGAACGCGTCTGCAAACTCCTCGCAGGTAGTGGTGCGGACGCCGCGAACACCGTACCCTTCGGCGAGTTTGCACCAGTCGATCGAGGGGTCGTCGAGTTTCGTGAGCGAGTCGCACGCGCCTCCGGACGCGCGAACGCCCTGGATAGCGCACTCGACGCGAAGAATTTGATACTTGGAGTTGTTCATGATCACGGTGACGACGTTGAGTTTCTCGCGCGCCTGCGTCCAAAGGGCCTGGACGGTGTATTGAGCCGAACCGTCGCCGACGAGCGCGATCGTTTGTCTCTCGGGCGCGGCCAAAGCGACCCCGACCGCCGCGGCGTTCGCGAAACCGATGGAACCGCCGGTGAGCGTCATGTGCGTAAAACGCGCCGACGATTCGCTGTCCTTCCAGTACGTCGATCCAGAGGTGAGCGATTCGTCCACGACGATCGCGCCGGCTGGTTGCATGCCGGCTATGATTCGACACACCTTGGCACCGTTCAAGGCGCCCGTCGGTGAATCGCATCGCACTTGGACGTATTCACCCTCGAGCGTGGACTTTGGGCTGGCGTCTACGTCCTTCGGTGCGATCGCAGTCTTCGGTGATTCGTCTGCGATGCCGAGCTTTGTCGCGACGGCGTTCGTGAGCGCGTTGATCGAATTGTGATTGAACACAATCGTCGATTGTAACTTGATGTCGAACTCTTTGCACAGTTTGTCGTGCACGCTCACTGCCTTCGTGCTCGTCATCCCGTAGTTCCACAAACTATCCTCCTTGTCCTCGACCGATTTCGCGAGCGCTTCGGAAACGACGTGCTCAACGACGGCGGCGACGTCTGACATCTTCGGCGCGCATTGAACGCCGATATTCACTTCCATCGCGAGCGCGCGCAAGACGTCAAGCATCATCGCGTTTCCGGGAGGATCGACAAACCACATGTCGTCGTCGTTCTGTGCGAATAACTTCGTCGGAGAATCGCGGTAGCCGAACATCGCCGTTGGCGGTCGCGGCACGTCGAGAAAAATGACGACTTTGTACTTGGCGAACGCGTTCGCCGCGTCTTTCGGAAAGTAAGGCGCGCGCTGCACTTTGGGCATATCGCCACCGCGTTCGATGCAAGAAAAGAAGCACTCACACACCACGTCCGCACCGAGCGCTTCCGCGACGTCGCCGACGATCCGCAGTTCTTCCTCGCCGCACGCATCGCCTCCGATGTAAAAGAGAACTTCGCCGCGCGCCAACGGTTTCGCGCGAGCGAGCATTTCACGCAGAAAAGCGCGAACGGCATCAGTGACGACCACGTCTTCGGCGCCGTCTCTTCTATTGCGAACGTTTTCGGCGCGCGCGATGGCGTCGCTCAGTCTGCCACTGTCCAACACGCGAGACCAAGTCAAATCGTGCGGCACGATTTGCGTGGCAACGCCGCGGTGTCGAAGCGCCGCTTCGATCGCGTCCGCAGCATCACTCGCGATCGCATCCACCGCCGCACTCGTGTGCACGTATTTCGTCGACACCGTCCGCGCGAGCGACTCGATATCGTTCTCCAACAGGGCTTCGTTACCTCGATGAAACGTGCTCATCTCGCCGACGACGTTGAGAATGGAGCTCCGGCCGCGGCTCGCGTTGTGCAAGTTCGAAAGTCCGTTCATCAAGCCAGGGGCGAGATGCAAAAGAGTCATCGCCATCGCGTTTCGATCGCGGTTGACGTCGCGCTTGACGCGAGAGTACCCGTCCGCCGCGCCCGTGGCGACGTTTTCGTGGAGAACGAGGACGCTGCGAATATCCGCGCACTCGGCCAGCGCGCCGACGACGTGCATCTCTGAAGTCCCGGGATTAGCGAAGCACACCTCGACGCCTCCGGCCGCGGCGACTTTGCAGAGCGCAGTGGCGCCTGTGATTTCTTTCGGTTCTTCCGACATGCTGCTTCACGCGTCGAGGTGTCGCGCTCACGGCCCCTCGCGCCTCGATTTTCCAAATAATGACGCGACTGCGCGAGAGATGAACGAACCGCCACCATCCGGCGGTTGTCGCGCGACGTTCGCGTCGGCATTCGACGATGCGTCGCCACCGTCCGTTTTCGTATTGAAAATACCCTTGAACGCCGCCGATGTCGCCCGCTCGCGATCACGAATCGCCGCGTCGATCTCTCGCAACGCCTTGACGACGTTCGCGTCGACGAGGCCCGCGGCTTCGGTAATTTTCTTAGCCTTTAAAAAATCTTCTCTCGCGGCGTCCTCCTGCCCTAAACCCGCTCGCGCCTTACCGCGCCTGTAATACGCCTTTGCGTTGTTCTCGTCCACCTTCAAGACGTACCCGACGTGCGTCACCGCGTCTTCGAACGCGCCCAATCGCAAATACGCCGCCGCCAAATTCCCGTGCGCGGCGACGAACTCCTCGTGCGCCTCGACCTCGTACTTATCGAACAACTGCATCATAAAATCTTCCGTCAAGTACGTCAACGCCATCGAGTATTCGCGCACGGCCTCGCGCGCGCGCCCCCCCGCGAACGCCGCGTTCCCGTTCGATCGATGCGCGCGCACGCGCTCCACCCGTTGCTCGTACGTCATGTCCCTCTGTCGCATCTCCGGCGCCGCCGCGCTCCCCCGCGCGCCCAATATCTCCAAATCCAACACCACCGCCCTGTCTTTCCCCACCGCCGGGAACGAAAAGTTCCCCTCCTTCCCGTACGCCAGCGCCGCGCCGCACTCGAACGTCGCCCGCTCGCCCACTCGCATCGTCATCGCGCACGCGTCCAGCGCCTCCACGCGCGCCCCCGCGTCGCGCGTCCTTCCCTCCTCGTCCGCGATTCCCGCTCGCGCGCTCAGCGTGAACTGAATCGGTTCCATGTCTTCCCTCGTGTCGCGCAGCGTCTCGCCCGTCGTCGCGTCGCGAAGCGAAAAGTGCGCTGTTCAAGCGTCGCGCCGTCGTCGGCGTCGCGTCAGTCCCCGATCTCGCGCGCGCGCGTGCCGTTCGCGTTCAAACGCGGCGCGACGCACCGTGCACCGCGCATCCGAGCGCGAGCGCGTCGGCGTCGTCGTCGGGATGCGTCAGGATGGTTTTCCGAACCGGCGCGCGCGCGCGTCCCACGCGCTCGACCGTCGACGCCATGCCGCGCGACGCGCGTCGTCAAAGAGCGCGCGCGCGAATGGAACGCGCGCGCGTCGACGCGTGGCGCGGCACTTCGGGACGCATCCATCCATGGCGACGCGCTCGCGCGGATTCCCGCGCGCGGCGCGGCCCGACGTCGTGCGCGCGGCGCAAAAGGACGAGACGCACGCCGCGGTGCGTCCACCGGACGCGCGCGCGACGCGCGACGACGCGCGCGACGCGACGACGCGACGACGCGATGACGTAACGACTTTGACGACTGACGACGCGACGCGACGCGACGCGACGCGACGCGCGCGCAGGCGACGGCCGAGCGACTGCACGACGCGTGCGCGCGCGCGCTCGGACCTCGACTGTCGGTGCGGTGGAATCGCGCGCTGCGGGCGTGCGGGCGGGCGGCGTACCCGGCGCTGACGTACCTGAGCGGACGCGCGACGCTCGGCGAGGAGTACTGCGACTTGGCGAGCGGGGACGCGCGGGGAAGGAAATCGAGCGCGCGGGCGCTCTGGACGCGGTTCGTGATCGATGCGTTCGGCGAGGAGATCGCGCGCGAGCTGCGGGGGTGCGTGGTGCGAAATCACGAACGCGGCGTCGGGCTGGGGGGCGGGGAGACGAGCGCGGCGACGCGAGCGATGGACGCGAGCGCGAGGACGGCGCTGGCGCTCGTGGGACGACGCGTCGAGCGCGGGATGGGGGATGCGACGACGTCGCACGGGCAGGCGATGATCGACGCGCGAGGTGGGTTCGCGAACGCGGCGCATTTGGCGCTGTTTTACGCGAACGGGGAGTATTACGATTGGAGCTGCCGAGCGAGCGGGACGAGACGCGCGTTCACGGGGGCGTACGCGGGCGAGGAACGGCCGAGTTACGCGCTGTTAGGCGTGTTCGTGGCGTTTCAACTCGCCGTCGTGACGTGCGAAAACGTCGCGAGCTTCGCGCGCGGGGGCGGGTCGAGCGAGACGTCGGGGGCGCCGTCCGTCGGCGCGCGCGTGCTCGAATCCGACGGCTCGCCGGCGATCGAAGCCGCGATCGTCGCATCGCCGCGGCTCGACGTCTTCGGTAATCCCGTCGACGAAGGCGCGTCGGCGTCTCGAAAATCGAAATCCACGTCGCCTTTGATCGCCGCCAAGTGCGCGCTCTGCCTCTCGCCTCGCGAATCGCCGACGGCGACGCCGTGCGGTCACGTCTTTTGCTGGCGCTGCATCGCGGGGTGGGCGAGCAAAAAGCCCGAGTGTCCGCTGTGTCGAGCGCCGACCACGCCTCAAAGTCTGGTTCCCCTGAGTAACCTCGCCTAGATCGACGTGTCATTAGCAAGCGTCGTAGTTCGCCACTCGTCGCCGCGTCGAACCGCAGACGTCGCCGCGCGATGGGTCTCTTCGGCGCCGTCTTCTCTTTTCTTCCGTTCGTGCGCGCGCGACGCGACAAGCGACGAGACGAAAATCCCGATCGGCGTCGGCGCGGCGAGCGCGCCGCGCTGCTCGTCAAGCCAGACGCGGCGACGACGACGACCGAGGGCTGGGTGTTACGCGTCGTCACGCTCGCGCTCGTGCTCGCGTGCGGCGTCGTTTGGGCGTCGTTCGCGAGCGAGTTGCAAGAGCTGTCGATCGGGGCGCGCGCGGGGGACGACGTCGCGGGATTGGGGGCGGACGTGGACGTCGAGGCGTGGATGGCGACGCGCTGGCGCTGGATGATGGTTTAGCTCACGGGACGAAACGAAACGAATTCGGTGTTGTATTGATAGAATGTATAGCGTAGCTAAACGATGACTAGAGGTGCGAATAACGCTTTCCAGTCGCGCTCGGCGGCGGCGGCGCCGTTGGAGACTTCGAACTCGAGAGATTCGCCGGGCTTCGGCGGACGCGTGAGCGCACGAGCGCACACTTCTGCCAAATCCTCCATGCTCACCTCCCCCGTGAGCGTGTCGCCCTGTCCAAATCTTATCTCTCGACCTTGCGACGGTGATGATTTCACGCTGCACGGTCGAATGATGGTGAGCGCGACGCCGCTTCGCTTGGCCAGCTCTTCTCTCGTTTTATCTCGTCGAGCCTTTTCGTTGGCGCTCGGAAACAACCCGCCGCCCGCGCTCTTCGCGCTCGACACCAGCACGACGTGTTTCACCCCTCTCCGCACGCATGCCGCTAATAAATCCTCCTCCAGCGCGTCCGTCACCACCATCGCGCGCACGCCGTTCAACCGCGCTCCCGCGCTCATCGAGTTCGACACCACGTTTACGTACGGTCCGAACCGCGTCTCCGCGCCGACGATCTGTTCCGCCTCGCACGCCGCCACCACGCTCGCCTTGGCCAATATCAATTGCACCACGATGGATTCTCCGAGCGCGCCGTCCGCGTTCGTGACCAAAATGCTCGTCTTGGGTAGGTTCAACTCGACGTCGTCGTCGTCCTCGTCGGCGTCGCCGTACGCCGCGGTCTCGTCGCCGTTCTCGTCGCCCGACGCTCCGGTGCCGTCGCCGACGGAGCTATCGGAACCGTACCAACGGCGCAGTTTAGGGCCACCCTCCATGACGTCCAGCATCTCTGCGTCGCGCGCGCGCGCGGCGTCGTCAGTCTCGGTCGCGTGACGTCTGTGCGCTCTGACGCACCTTCGAATATTGAACGCTTCTTACCGGCGCGCGCGGCGATCGCGCGCGACGCGCGCGCGCGGAACGCGCTCGGGGACGTCGTCGGGCGTCGCGACGCGGACGCGGGGGCGACGAGGCGCGCGCTCGCGAGCATGGCGTGCGTCTTTGAGTGAGGCTCGGGACGAGACGGTTCCGGAGCGAACGCCGACGCCGTCGGTATCACAATCGATCGCGCGAGCGATCGCGCTCGTGTCTCGCCGCTAAAAAACTAAGACGCCGCGCTCGCGAGGGACGGGTCGGCGAAGGTGAGCGGGACGAGGGCGACGTCGCCGTTGGCGAAGGCGACGGCGAGCGTCGCGCGGAGTCTGCCGGCGGCGACGGCGAGCGGGGTGGATATTTTAACCGCTTGCGCCGGTACGCGCGCGCCGGTATCGTCATCCGCGGTGTCGAAGTATCCGATCAGACTGCTGCTGACGATGTTTGTCGTGCGCGTGGCGTAGAGGGCGACGACACCGTCTCTGTCGCCGCCGCGCAACGCGAGCGCGAGGCGCGAGCTCGACGCGTCCCAAACCATGTCCGCGACGTCGTGCTCGCTCGTCCCAGATCGCGAGGCGTCGCCGCCGACGATGTCCGGGAGTTCTAAGGGTAACACGTGAGCCGCAATCTCGTTCACGCAATCCCTGGGCGAAAGATGCACGGCGGAGAGCTTCGCCGAACCGCGCGTGGCTATCAACGCCACCGGAGCGTCTCCCTGCTTCCCTTGCACGTTGCCCCATGCCGTCGCGGTCACCTCGCGCCCGTTCGTGCTCCACTTTCTACACGTCATCGTGTCGCACTGCCAAACGCTAAAGCCCTCGCCCACGTGCGCGGCGAGAAGGTAACCTCCGCACGCGCTGAAGGCGACTCTGGAGATGCCCGCGCCGCCGCCGCCCAAAGGCGTGTACGTCCCCGCGCTCACGTCCCAGCAATGAATCACGCGACACCTTCGCGAGCACGCCACGAGTAAAAGTCCATCTGGGCTCCACGCTACGCACTCCGACGCGCATATCCCGCCCGGCGGCGCCGTCGGCCCCGCCTCGTGCGCTCCGCGCTCGTTGTAAATCGTAAGCCTCCAACGGTACCCGCTCGTCTTCCCGCTCGTCCCACGCTGCGCCAACGCTCGCACTTTCGCCGCATCGACCGGGCTTAGCGCTCCTGTTTCGCTCGCAACCGCGCTCGACGCGCGCGTCGCGCGTCGCTCTCGCGTCCAAACGCACACGCCCGACGCGCCCGCGAGCGCGAGCGCTCGTCCCCGTCTCGGCCGCCACGCCATCGCCGCGCACCGTCCGTGCGCGCGATGCCGCAGCGTCGTCACCTCGTCCTCGCACTCGCTCTCGTCGTCGCTCGCGCGTTTCCGCGCCCGCACCGCGCCTTTATCATCCATCGCCGCGTCGCGCGTCGCGCACCGACCGCCGTCATCCGTCGTCGCCAAGATTTCCTTCGTCGGGTGCCACGCCAGCGCGGCTTTCGGCGCCGCGCCGTCGCGCGTCGACTGCGACAGCGCGCGGGTGATCTCCGTGAGCGCGCCGTTCGAGAGCGCGGCGTCGCGGACCGCGCGCGCGAGCGACGGTTTCGCTGAATCAGACTGTTGACGCGAGGCGTCGCGCGGGTGCGCGTCGCTCGTCGCGCACGCGCCGCGAACGGCGACGGGACATCGCACGACGTCGCCGAGGGCGCGTTCGACGCGCGCGCCGCCGGGGCCGATGAACTCGCAGTCGACCTCTTCGAGCGCGGGCATGGCGAAGAGGCGGCGAGTGCGGCGAGGCGCGAAGACGAAGCGAGGGCGTTTCTACGTATGGAGACACATTCGTGTTACAATGAAGAGTGAGGAGTAGTGTGGTAATGTAAATCGGATAATCGTCGTCGTCGTCGTCGTCGGTTGGTTTCGCGCGCGTTCGTCAGAAGAATGCTTCGGCGGAACGCTTGACGCCGTTGGAGAGCTTTGTTTTGGTCTGCTTCGGCGGCGCGCTGTGGGTCTTGCCGTGAATCGGACGGAAGATGGTCTTCGTCGGCGTCAGACGAAGATTTTGCTTGCCACGTTTCGTGTTGATCGGACCTCGGAGGTCCGGGGATGAATACGTGATGCCTTCGTCGTTCCACATCAAGCGTTTCGATCTCGGGGACATGGACGGGGAGTCGAGCGAGTCGAGCGACGGCGTCGGCGACGCGGAGTTTCCGCGGTCCACGACGGCGCGCATGGCGACCAGCTTCGATCCACTCCTCTCTGGCGCGTCTGACGATTTTGCCGTCGCGGCATCATCGGATGACTTTGAGCTTGACTTTTTCTTCTTCTTCTTCTTAGCGCTTCGCTCTTCCTCTGCTTCTCGCGCGGCGAGCTCCTTCGCCAGGCGACGTTCGCGCTTACGACGTTTCTTTTCTTTCTTCGCGGCCTCTTCGTCGACGGGCTCGTCGACTTCGTCGACTTTGCGTTTCGTCTTCTTCTTTTTCTTCTCAGTCGAACCGTTGACGAGTCCGGCGCTCTCTTGCGAGACGCCGTTCTGCTTACGCTTTTTCGGTGGCGACGCGACGTCCTCCGCCTCTGGATCCTCACCACGCGCCTCGGCGTCCTTCTTGATCTTGCTCGCGCCTTTCTTCAACATGGCGTGTAACTCGTATAACGACTCTCTGCACGCATCGTCGACGCCGTGCTCGGCACCGAGCGTGATGGCGCGCTCGTAAAGTTTCTTCAAAGCACTCGGTGTCAAACGCGGCGCGCGCGGATCCTCGCTCGCTCGCGACGCATCCGTCAGTGGTTCGAACACGTCGGTGCGGATGCGCTTGAGCAACACATTGCTCTCCTCCTTCTGCATGGCGTTGATGAAAACGACCACCAACGCCGCGAGTGCGCCGCTCGGAATCGGCGTCGGCGCGCCCGCCTCGATTTCCTCCTCCCCGTCGTCCATCGCCAAACCCGTCTCACCCTTACACACCGCCTCAACCTCCCTCAAAAACACCTCCGCCACGTGCAACTTGAACCCGATACCCTCCAACTGCGCCGATTTCGGCGCCCCAAATATCGCCTCCGCCATCGCGCGTCCGATATCATCCGCCATATCCCATCCTCGTTCGCCCGCGAATCGAAACCCGTGGTGCAACACGCGTCGCGTCAACAAGCAATACTTATCCATCCTGTGCTTATCTATCCCACCCCACTCCGTGCGCATCGTCCACAACCCCGCTTCCAAGTACACCATCGCCACCTCGCGATTCAGCACGTGCACGAGCGCTCCCATCTTATTCGCCACCTCCAGCTGCGTCGCTCTCCCGTCGGCGTGCCAATACGAGTAAAACAACCCGCGCCACAGCTTCTTCCCATCGATCGCCGTCAGCGTCTCGCGACTGGCCAGCCACTTCGACACGTTCACGAACGTCTTATCGCGCACGCGTTTATCGCTGTCCGCGAGCTTTTTCGCGAACGACGAGCTCATGACGACGATTTCGGCGTCGGCGGCGGCGGCGCTTCACGCGCTCGAGACGGCGCGTCGGCGCGCGCGACGGCGTCGCGTCGGCGTCGATCGCGCGGAGTCGACGCTTTGACGCTCGCCGTCGGCCGCGACGCGCGCCAGCTCGCCGCGCGGGCGTGTGCGGCGCGCGATGATGTCGCGCGGCGGCGCGCGGCGAACGCGCGAAAAAGACCAGCCGTTGGCGAAATGTCAATGTGGGCGCCAACAGTCGGCGAGCGCGCCTTCGACGACGCCGAGGGAACGCCTGCGCGCTAAAAACGCGGCTTCGAACGCGCACACGGTCGACGCGTACGTTTGCCACGCGCGGTCGACGTCGCTGGTCGCGTCGGCGCGACGGGCGAGCGATTGCGCGGCGCGCACGGCGAAGTCGGCGGTGGCGCGAAGCTTGGCGAGCCGGCCGACGTGACGCTTGATGAGACGACGCTTGGAGGCGTCGATGGGTTGGGGTAAGGGTGGATTCGGGGGATTTGGTGCGCGTGACGCGCCGGTCGCGATGGATGGTGCGGTGCGATGGACCGCGGTCGGCGCCGGGGGACGGCGCGCGTCGGCGGCGCATTTCTGAAGCCAGCGATCGACGACGGCGGCGGCCATGCTCCAGGCGTGCGCCACGAGCGCGAGCGAGCTGACGAGTCGAATTGAATTCGACGCGACTTTTGGTGGCGATGGTCCTGTATGCGGTCGAAGCGGCGTTACGACGTCGGAGGCTTTGGAAACTCCCGATCGCTCGAGTTCGCGCGAGGCGACGTGGACGAAGCACTCGAGCGTGACGAAATCTTGCGTCGAGGCATCTCGCCGAGCGATGTCAGCAGCGACGCGATCAATCATGTCGTCGTCGTTCAGCATCGCGCGCGCGATCGCACCCGCGCTCTTGAACGCTTCGCTGAGTGTTTTCACGAGCGCCGGGTGATGCGCCAAGGTTCCATACGGATGCCGCTTGGCGAACGTCGCTGCGATGGCCTCGCGCGCGAATGTCCGCGCACGCACAATACCGACGAGCCCCCTTTCTATGACGAGCGCGAATGAGACGCGCGATATTCCGTTTCGATGCGTCGCACTTCGCCGGATGACGTCGACGTCTTCCGTCGACGGAGCCGCTTCGCCAAGAACGGGAGCCAGCAAGTGTGCCAGCGAACGCGTCGCCTCTTCAACGCCTAATATCGGCGCAGTTTGCGGTGACTCAATCAATACATGCTGTGTGAATCGAATGGTCGACATCACTCGCTCGAGTTCGAACGCGTCGAGCTCTTTGAATCGTGTGAAAGTCTGCACCCACTCGCTCTGCGCGTTGATCGTCGCGAGCGCCTTCGTGAACATTTGGTGGTGTTTGTCACCGAGAGTCCGCGAGCCGTGTCGCTTGTAAAAGAACTCGCGAACACGATGCGAAACGTCCATGCTTGAGTCATAGCTCAGAGCTAACTCAATCGCTATGAGTGTCGCCAAACGATGTGTCGTCGGCGAATCCAACGCCTCCGTATCGGCGAAGAACCGCGCGTCGTCGTCATCAACGTGTCGATCGCGTCCCGCGACCGCAGTCCCGGTTTCACCGCCACCACATTCCCGATTTAAGTCTGTGACGAATACGGGAAGGCTCGCGACCACGTCTGCGTCCCCTAAAGATGACGCTACCTCGCTCAGTTCGCGTTCGGTACGCGGCGACGCGCTCGCGCATTCGCTAGACGACTGCGACGCGCGCCGCACGCGCGAATCGTCGTCGTCGTCGGTGTGCCCTAGACCATTCGAGTCATCAGACGCCGTAATACGACTCGCGCCGTCTACATCAACGCACGTCGACGCCGTGCGCGCGCATTCCAAATCGCATCGCAACTCTCGCGCGTCCGTCTCCGCCTTTACGCTCCGCCGCGTCTCCCTCGCGAGTTCCTCACGTAGCTCCTTCGCCCGCGCGCGCTCTCGCTTCACCGAGCGCATCGCCGACTTCACTTCCTCCTTCGCGCTCGACACCACGAGATCTACGGCGCGAAGCGCATCCTCCACCGCCGCGCGTCGTTCTTCGTCGTCGCCGTTCGCCGCGCGAAGCGCCGCCACCTTCGCCACCGCCCGCGTCGTCGCCGCGTCCAGCACGCTTCGCGACATCGCCTCCGACGACGCGTTCCACTCGCACCGCTCGATTCCGTCCTCGTTCGCGACGTCGCGGGCCCGTCGAAACCCGAGAGACGTCGCCGCGCCCGCGCGTCCGTCTCGCCGTTCCAGCCGACGCGAGCGATGTCCCGCGCGGCTCTCCGAGCGCGCGGCGACGCGCGGCGTCGCGCGCGCCGACGACCGGCGCTCGACGACGGCGTCTCGCGCCATCGCGCGCGCGCGCGGCCGCCGCGCGCCCGCGGCGCGCGCGCGCGCGCGCTCTTTAAAAATAGGACGCACCGCGCAAAGTGACGCTTCGTCTCGCGCGCGCGCGGCACTGTCGGACGTTCGAACCGATGCGCGCTTCGCCGATCGGCGCGCGCGCGGCGACTCGCGCGGCGCCGCGACGCGAGCGACGCCGCGACGCGAAACGGTCGGCCGCGGCGCGCGCGCGCGGGAGCGACGACGCGCGCGCGGGAGCGACGACGACTCGACGACGCTTTGCGCGAGGTTTACAGTTGAGTTTGCTCCCGCTGCTCGCGAAAGACGCGCGAGCGCGCGACGAGGGCGACGCGACGAAGGAAACGCGGACGTTTAGCGTGGAGACGCGCTCGTTTCGCGTCGGTAACGTGCCGGAGTACTTCGAAGAGATCGATCTGGGGGACAGCGCCTCGGGCAAGACGTACGAGACGCTGCTGCGGGACAAACGTTTTGGGTTGGCGGGGAACACGATCACGCTGAGTAAGCAGACCGCCTCGAGCGGCGGGCCGCGGAGTTTGCGCGACATAGGTTCGATCGAGGACGTGGCGGCGCGTTTGGTGGATTCTGAAAATAAAAAGTCGCGCGGCAAGGCGAACGCCAAACTGCGCGTGTTCGCCGAACGTCGAAAAGATTCGATCGAGTACTACGACATCGTGTACGAAAAGAACGTGCTGGGCGTCAGGCGCGTGATTCAGTGCACGTTAGCCCTGGACGTGGACGACGCTGGATCGAGCACGCTTTACACGTTGACCGTGGAGGAGGACGCCGAACGATACGACGACGCCGAAGCAGAAATGCGCGCGGTCGCCGACGGCTTTAAAATCTTCCGTTGATCACGTGGCGTCACATCACGACATAATTAATTTTACTTCACACGCGCGCGCTTTTCGATCGCTCTTTGATTCGGCCTCGACGTCGCCGCGCGGTCCTCGAGCGCCGTCCCGCTCGCGCTTCACAATTCACCGCGTCCCGCTCGACATGGTCAAGGCGTACCTGCGCTACGAGCAAGCCGCAGCGTGGGGTGTCGTCGCGACGGGTATCTCGGACACCGCCGGCGCGCTCACGTACGTCCCAGCGTCGACGTCGCGCGGAAATGATGATTTTTCCGACGCGCAACCGGCGGCGGCGGCGGCGCGAGAACGCCTCGCCGTCGTCGCGCTCGAACGCGTGGGGATCTGGGACTTGAAGCGCGGCGTCCGCGATACGTCGTTGATTCCACAGCCGCAGCCAGACGATCACGGGGTGACGAAGGCGACGCCGAGGGTGACGTGCGTCGCGAGGTCGCCGAACGGCGACGTCGTCGCGTGCGGGGCGAGCGACGGAAGCATCAGACTCTGGTCGTTGAGTGATTTAGACTGCGACGTGACTTTTAGAGGACATAAACGCGACGTGACCGCGCTACGATTTTCGCAGGACGGGAGCTTGCTGGTGTCCGGTGGGCGAGACGCCGACGTTGTGGTTTGGGACGTAGTCGCCGAGAGCGGGCTGACGCGGTTGCGAGGACATCGCGATCAAATCACGGACGTGGTCATCATCGATGGGAAAATGCACAAGAGCGCTGAGCTATTCGGGCGAAAGGTGGTGTCGACGAGTAAGGATGGCTACGTGAAAGTTTGGGATTTGGGGACGAGAGCGTGCACGCAGACGTGCACGGGGTTCGAGGGCGAGACGTGGAGTTTAGACGTCAACCCAACGCAGACGCGATGCGTGATCGGAACGTGGGATGATAAGCTACATGTGTATGACTGCGATGAGTCAAGAGATGGGTACGATCAAGAGTCGCCGTTGGTGCGAATGGGAACGGTGACGCGCGCCGCAAAGGGACGAGCGATGACGGTGCGGTTTCATCAAACTGGGAACTATCTAGGCGTGCAAGGCGCGGGTCGCGGCCTCGAAATATACCGCGTGCGCGGCGATAAAGAAGCGATGAAGAAACAAAAGCGCCGGTTGAAGCGCAAACGCGAAAAGATGGAAGCGAAAGCGCGCGAAGCTGAGGAACTCGGCGACTTGGATGCGGCGAAGGAAGCCCGAGAGGAGCACGATGAAGAGGGCGCACGAAGCGCGGGGGATGAGCTGGAACTCGCATCAACGGTCACGACCAAAACTAAAATGCGCGGCTTCGCGTTCGCGACGGAAGCGCCGAAGCGGACGGATGTGATGTGCAAAGTTGCCGTGTTGCTCGACGACAACTCGGTGCAAGAGTGGGAAATCATCGAAGAAGAAGAGCCAGAAAAATTACACGCCATCGAGAACCCCGGGCATCGCTCTGATGTTCGTGCCGTAGCACTCTCGCCGGATGATGAAACCGTGCTTTCGTGCTCGAGTAACGGCTGCAAGCTGTGGAATGTCGCCGACGGCGCGTGTTTGAGAACCGTTAAGGGTGGATACGGGTTGTGTGCGTCGTTCGCCCCGGGCGGTCGGCACGCCATCATTGGTACCAAGCAAGGCGCGATCGAGCTCGTTGATGTGAACGCCGGAACCCAGCTCACTGTACCCGACGAGGCGCACGAAGGCGCGGTGTGGGCGTTCGCCATGCTTCCCGACGACAGTGGTTTCGTCTCCGCTTCGGCGGACAAGACGGTGCGATTCTGGGAATGGACATTAGAGAAAGGCGAAAACGGTTTGCGCACTCTTAGTTTCAACCACATGCGCACGTTGCAAATGGCGGAAGATGTGTTGAGCTGCCAAATCAGTCCCGATGGGAAGCTGCTCTCGGTGTCGCTCCTTGACAACACGCTCAAGGTCTTCTTCGTGGACAGCCTGAAGTTCAACCTGTCGCTGTATGGCCACAGACTTCCGGCGTTGTGCCACGACATATCCAGTGATTCGCAGTTGCTCGCGTCGGCAGGCGCGGACAAGAACATTCGTATCTGGGGATTGGACTTTGGCGATTGTCACAGGTCAATTTTTGCCCATCAAGACTCTGTTATGGCGTTGAAGTTTGTGCCAAAGACGCATTACTTGTTCTCGGTTGGTAAGGATAAATTAGTGAAATATTGGGACGCCGACAAATTTGATCCTCTGCTCACGCTTGAGGCGCATCACGGCCCGGTGTGGTGCCTGGCGGTGAGCACGCGAGGAAACTTTGTCATCACCGGCAGCGGCGATCGCTCAATTCGCATGTGGGAGCGCACCGATGAGCCCTTCTTCGTTGACGAAGAACAGGAAAAGCGATTGGAATCTATGCTCGACGAAGGCATTGATGACGAGCGAGTGCGCCCAAACACCGATCTTCCCGCTGAAGGCGAGGCTGGCATGGCGGGTCGCAAAACTTTGGAGACGTTGACCGCCGCCGACGCCATCGTCGAGGCGCTCGAGCTCGCTGAGCACGAAACCAAGCGCCTTGCCGAACACGCTGCGGACAGCGCCAAATCCGGCGGAAAGCTCGCACCGATACAGCCAAATCCTTTACTGTTAGGGCAGTCACCGGAAACGTACGCTCTGAACGCCATCGCAAAGATTCGCCCGAGCGAACTCGAGCAAGCCATCCTGTGCATCCCCTTCGATTTCGCCCACGAAATCCTCAACCATCTCACAACCTGGCTCAACGCCGGCCAAAAAGTCGAACTGACGTGCAAGATCGCCGCCCTAGTCATGCGATTACACGCCAACTCGTTCGGACGCACGCCAGAGACGAGACGCACCCTCGTGAAGCTCAGACCGCTCCTTCGCGCGCGCGCCAAGGAGGCGCGCGATTTGATGGGCTTCAATCTCGCCGGTCTCAACGTCCTCGACGCTTTCATACGCGACAACGAAGAAGTCAAAGACGATTTAATCGACGACGACGCTGGACTTTAGCGTGTAGTGCGACTTTCTCATAGCCACCGTCTCGCCGCCGCGCGTCGCCGCACAACGCGCCTTCGGCGTTCGCTCGCGTAGCGCCATGTCCGCGCCATCGCCCGCTCCGCTCCCCAACTTCGCCCGCGCCGCGTCGCGAAGAGCGTTCCTCACCGCCTCCGCGCTCGGGATCTCCGCGATCACGCGCGTCGGCGGTGCGCACGCGCGCGCCGTCGCCGCGAACCCGCGAACGGCGACGAAGTCTGAACTCGACGGCCCGCGCACGCGCGTCGCGCTCAACGGCCGACGCCTGATCGCCATCGGAGACCTGCACGGTGACTTTTTGGCCATGGTGAAATCGCTCGAGCTCGCGCAGGTGATCGATGGGAACGGGAAGTGGAACGGCGGCGACGCCGTCGTCGTCCAAGTCGGCGACGTGCTGGACCGAGGCGATAGTGAAATCGCCATCCTGCGTAAACTACGATCGCTGGCGAAGCAAGCGAAGGAAGCGGGTGGAGACTTGATCACGATGAATGGGAATCACGAGATCATGAACGTGATGGGGGATTTTCGATACGCCACGCCGGGGGCGTTCGAGGAGTGTCGGCGATACGCGGAGAAGAAACGAGCCAAGGAGAACGCGAAGGAGGGTAAAGGAGAGGAAGCGAGCGCGACGCGAGGCGACGAAGATGAAGCGACGGCGGGCATTCGCGCGAGGCAACAGTTGTTCAAGCCGGGTGGAGAGATTGCCAAGTGGTTGGCGAAGCAACCGACGGTGCTCGTCGTCGACGACGGTACTGTGTTCGCGCACGCCGGGATTGATTTATCGCACGTCGAGTACGGCTTTGAACGCATAAATAAAGAAGTCGCGATGTGGATGGAGGGTAAGACGAAAATGCCTCCAAAGCAAGTGCTCGAATCGGACGGCGTGGTGTGGACGAGGGACTACGGCGGAAAAGACGCGGGCATCCAATACGAAGCGCAGAGTTGCCGACGCCTCGCATCCGCGCTCGAAGCCGCGGATGCGAAACGACTCGTCATTGGACACACCCCGCAAACGACCGGGGTGACGAGTGGGTGCAAAGGCACGGTCTGGCGCGTCGACGTGGGTGCGTCAAGAGGCATTTACGGTAACTCGGCGCAAGTCATAGAAATTATCGGCGGAAAGGTGCGCGTGCTCGCGTGAGTAAAATGATTCATTCCAGATGTGTGTGTGTGTTAATTATTAATCCCTATTGTTCACTAATCTTTCTAATCGCTAAGATTTCGCGCACGTTCGACTTGCCGTCCGAAATCGTCTTCACGCGCTCGACGCGGAGCGCGCCGAAGTACGTCTCGCAGTACGACGCGAACGCGTTCGTACCACCGCCGACGCCGAAGTAATAACTCTTCGCCGCGAGCAAACACACCCCGCGCGGGCTCAACGCGTGCGCGATGAACGCGCACAGACTCCCGTACTGCGACGCGTCGTAAATCGATTCGCTCGTCAACAACAAATCCACTCCGTCCGCCTCCACGAACGCGTCGTACCCCGACCAATCTCCGCACAACAGCCGCAATCTCCCCGGCGTCGCCTCTCCCTCGCTCTCCATCAGCGCGAACGTCGCCAGCGCGTTCGGCGCCGTGACTTCCTCCACGACGTCTCGATTATAATCCGTCAGCGTCAGCGTCTCGCATCGCGCGCCCAGCCTTCGCGCCGCCGCCAGTCCCGGTCCCGCCTGCCCCGCCCCGAGCTCCATCGCTCGCACCCGCCCGCCCGCGGCGTCCACGAGTCCATCGACGTCGAACGCCGCCGTCCCGACGTGCGCCGCGAGATCCCTCGCGCACTCCCACGCCTTGAGCCCGCCCTCGTACACGCCCCGCACGACGTCCGCGTCCTCGGGACACCCCTCCAGCGTCGACGCCGTCGTCCCGTGCGCGCTCCGCACGACCTCGACGTCGCCGTGCGTCTCGTACGTCCCCGACCACGTCGCGGGATCGTCGCGCGCGCGTCGCGCGACGTCGCGCGCGTCGATCTCCTCCGCGGGCGTCGCCGTCGCCGCCGCCGTCGCCGTCGCCGTCGCCGCGCCGCGCGCGCGCTCGATCGCGCCGTCGTCGGAGACGCCGAACGCGAAGCGAAACTCGCCGCGCTCGCCGTCGAACGCCGCCATGGACGCGCGCTCGAGCGGCGCGACGCGCGATGGCGCGGCACACGAAGACGCGCGACGATGCAGAACGCGCGAAACGCGATGCCGAACGCCTCCGTCGTGAGCGCGGCGCTGCAGACGCTCGTGTACGGCGGCGCGGCGTCGTACGGGCTGTACAACAGGTGCGCGGGCGCGCGACGGCGCGCGCGACGCGCGAAGGCGCGCGCGAATGAAATGAATTAGGGTGACGGCGATTCGCGCGCGACGACGCGACGACGCGACGACGCGACGACGCGACGACGGAGGACTGACGGAGGGCGACGCGCGAACAGTCTGTTCAACGTCGAGGGCGGGCACCGGGCGATCGTGTACAATCGATTCGTCGGGGTGAAGGACAAGGTGTACGCGGAGGGGACGCACTTCATGATCCCTTGGGTCGAGAGGCCGTACGTGTACGACGTCAGGGCGCGCGCGCATCAGGTGAACTCGCAGAGCGGATCGAGAGATTTGCAGATGGTGAACATATCGATTCGCGTGCTGACGCGGCCGGACGCGGGTAAGCTGCCGGAGGTGTATCGAACGCTCGGGATGGATTTCAACGAACGCGTGCTGCCGAGCGTGATTCACGAAACGGTGAAGAGCGTCGTGGCGCAACACAACGCGAGCGAGTTGATCACGAAACGGGAACAAGTGTCGTTGTCTATTAGACATCTTTTGAAGCAGCGAGCGGCGCAGTTTAATATGGTGCTAGACGACGTCTCGCTCACGGCGTTGACGTTTGGGAGAGAGTACACCGCGGCCATCGAGAGTAAGCAAGTGGCGCAACAGGAGGCGGAGCGCGCCAAGTTCGTCGTCGATAAGGCGAGACAAGACAAGCTTTCGGCGGTGATTCAGGCGGAGGGTGAAGCGAAATCCGCCAAGCTCATCGGCGAAGCCATCGCGAACAATCCGGCGTTTTTAACCTTGCGTAAAATTGAAGCCGCGCGCGCCATCGCTCAAACCATGGCCAACTCCAACAATCGCGTCATGCTCAGCGCGGATTCTCTGTTGTTGAACCTTCAAGACGACAAGCCTGCCGATAAGAAGTAATCGCGAGTAGTCCTCATCAACCTTTGTCAACCAACCATTTAGAGCGAGTAGAGATTTCCAAGAATTCGTCGAGCTACAAGTACACTAAGAGTACGCTAAAACCTCCGTCGAGCGAGCGGCGCCGCGAGATCACCCTCACCGCGCGACCGACGGACTCACTCGTCTTTCGTCGGGTCGACGCGATCGCGCGCGCTCGGCGGGCGCTGTCGGGCAGTCAAGAAAATCCAGACGAAGAGAGCGGTGACGTGGAGGGCGACGAGGACGAAGGCGAAGACGTGAATGCGCGAGTATTCGCCGTTGTCTTTGACGACGAGCGATGCGATCGTTTTCAGCATGGCGCGCGCGCGAGCGCGGCGGGTCGAGGGCGGCGTAATGTCGCTCATACAATTCATCGGAGGTTGGTTCGGGGCGCTCAGATTGAGAAGAGACGGAGATGTTTTATACACAAAGACGTCTTAGAATACCTAAGCGGCCATTTGGACGTCGGCAGAAGCCTTGTACGCGTCCAACGAGGCGTCCAAGTCCGCGGCGGTGGGGGCCGCCTTCTTCTCTTTGGGCTTGCGCGCCGGCTTTTTCTTCGGCGCGGCTTTCTTGGCCGAGGCGACAACCTTTTGCGTCGCCTTGCCGCGCTTGGGAGCGGGCACAGGGGCCTTCTTTTGCTGTTGCTTGCCATTCTTGTTCTTCGGTTGCTGCTTCAAGCCAGAAAGACGTTGGGTGATCGGCTTCTGCTTGGGTTGTTGCGGAGCGTCGACGATGACGATGTTCAACGGGCGGCCGTCGAGCTTGACTCCGTTGTACGTCTTCACCGCCTTGAGCGCGGATTCGAGCGTGGCCAGCGTGACTTCGGCGGTACCCTTGGACTTGCCGTTGGGGCCGTAGTTGATGCCAGCGTTGAGCACGCGTCCGACTTGTCCGAAGAGTTCCTGTGATAAACGGGGAAGGGCAATAGCCGCGGCGAAATCATCAATACTTTCATCCTTCAGGAAATCGAGAGTGCGAGAGTCGAGCCACGTAGAACGAGCGAAAATAAATCTACGTGAGCGTAGTCGAGGTCGAGTTTCGGGGCGCATCGCGCGAGGGCTAGTGTGAGTTCCGTATCTCGAACGAATTGATCAACCAAGCGGCGGTTTCGCTGAAAAAATGGAAACCGCCGAGCCGGCCAGAAATATCCGCAAGCCGCATCTCTCCAATGAAGGGTGTTCGCTCGAGTCGAACGACGGATTCGAGCTCTGTGTGGTTTAGACATCGTTTGCGCGGATTTTGTCCCCACCGCTTGCGTCGTAAACTCGCGAAACTGAAAAAATAAGTCGCGTTCAGAGCCGATCGCCGTTCGCTCGAGCGAAACGCATCGCCGCAATAAATTTGTTCGCGCGAGCGCTCGAGGCGGCGTTTCTGAAAACTCTCGCGTGACGTCACTCCCCATCGTACCGTTGCCGAGGCGCGCGCGTTGTTTTATCCAGCCCTGTGTGTTCGGGCGACAACGATCCGCGCGTGGTTCGTCGCTCGCAGCCACGACGAACGCTTCTTCGCCTCGCGACGAACGGATGGGGTGCCCACGCGACGTCGACGCTCTAAAGTCTCAATAAACGAGCGATACCGTCACGCGCGCGCCGATGAGGAATACATCCCACCGCACGTCGCGCGTTGACGCATCGCTCTCACCACCGCGTCTCGCGCGAACGCTTTCGTTGGTCGATCCATCCACGCGAGTCGATCCGAATTCCCGCGATACTCGACCGACGCGATCGTCATTCGTCGTCGATATCATCCCCCACACTCCATCGGTGCGCGCCCTCGCTCTACGAGCGAGTTCTATTCACGCGCGCACCGACGGTCCTTCCCATGCTAACGTCGCGCGTCTCCTTACCTTGATATCTCTATCGTTCACCTTAAAGTCCAGGTTCCCGACGACGAGCTTCGTGCGTCCGCCCGCCTGCGCGTTCGCCTGTCGTCCTCCGCCTCCGCGCATCATGCCGTCGACCGCCATCGCCGTCGCCGCGTTCGATCGCGCCGGTTTCTTCTTGTTATTCTTCGTCTTCTTCACGCCACCGACCGCCATGGGCGTCGGGCCGGCGTTCGTTTTCTTCATCGCCGATCGCGCATTCTTCTTCCCGCCCACCTTGACGTTGGCGGATTTCTTCGCGTTGCGACGCTTCGGCGTGGCTTTCGCGGCGTCCTTGATCATGGCGTCGAGGGATTGGTCGAGCATGGCGGCCATGGCGTCGATCGGGCGCGAACGTCGGCGACGCGCGAAGGAATGAAGACGATGGATGGGAATTCTGAGATCTCCCGGGACGATCGAGCGCGCGAGCGCGGGGCGTTCGGGAGGGAACCCCCAGAGCGGCGCGCGCGAGGGGTCGCTCGCGGACGATGGGCGCGAGAATGAATCGCTGCGATTGAATTTATAATTTTGCTACATGCGCGCGCGCGCTTTAAGCGCGATGGACGCGAGATCGGTCGGCGACGCGTCGGCGGGGTTCGATTCTAAAAGAAATCGAGGGGTCCGCGACCGCCGGCTAAGCCCTCGACGATGAAGACGAAAGTCCCGATCATCGCCAATCGAGCGTGCTGAATCTCGATGGTTTTTAAGATGTTCAAATCTTCCTCGGTTTGGCCCGCGGCGAGGCCGAGGGGATCGAAGAGACGGCCGCCGGGGTAGAGCTTGTCCAAATCCTTGAACGCCTCGACCTCGTAGGTGCCGTTGCGAAGAGATTCCGCGACAAACATGAGCGGAAGGTGGATGATGGGAAGCCAGAATAAGCCCCAAGGAATTGTTTCCCCGAGGTAGGTGAGCTGTAAGCCATCGATGGGGTCGTTGATGATTTGCGTGTTCCACCAGTGCTGGTCCGGGGTGCCGAAGATGGAGTTGTGCGCGAGGAATTCGGGGACGAGCACGCCGATGCACGCGAGCATGGCCCATCGACCGTGAATCAATTCTCTCGCGCGATAGCGTTCGATATCGCTTTGCGCACCGAGCGCCAAAGGATCCCATCCAATATCACCAGGAAGAGAACCGGTGAGGTGCGGCGGGACGACATTCGGCGCTTGGGAAATGAACGCCGACGGCAAAAACTTTTTGCGTCGTTCGCCGTAGAGATCAGTTTGACTGAGACCAGTTTTGCGTACCGCACTCGTTACGATCATTGCAGCGCTTCCGTTGGACCAAAACGTGACCGCACCTTCGTTGGACGCGTCCATCTTCATGGCGCCAATGGTGACCTCTTCTCTTTGCGCTGAAGCGGAAACTTGAGCGCCACCACCGCCGCCGAAACGACCGCCGTCGGTGCCGTCGTCGTCGTCGTGCTCCTCACCGTTTCCACGTCTCCCGATCGACCACCAATCTCGGCCCATGTATCCGGGAAGCATGCCTCCTTGCTGGGACTCGTAAAAGTCTGCCATCATCTTCGTCGTGTTTTTCGCGTCCGCTTGCTCTTTGCGGTTGACTTGTAACACATCTAAACCACTCTCATCCTTCGGAAACAAAGGATATGCATACGCCTTGGCCAACCGACTGCCAGAACCCCCAGCTGAAACCAGGTGAGCGAGCAACAACCCACGAAGTTCGTTGTTACCAATTGCGAACGTAGTGAGAGCAAACATGATCAACTCTGAGCTCGACAATCTGTTACCCAAAAATCCTCTGCTCAGATTTGTTGGAAGCGCAAAGAAGGTACTAAAGAAGTTGCGCATCTGTTCGATGCGAAGCGACATGAGAAGCTCCATACCGAACTGGTAGAAACCGATTTGTCTTCGTGGCTCCGCACCCCAAAGGATTTCCCACGCTCTTCGGCTCGCCTCAATCTCGCCACCCTCCTTCAAGCCTTCGGCCATGGCCGTCGCAACACGCGGAGCTTTGCTAATACTGTTTACGACGGAGTAGCCAGACGCAGGGTGGACCATGCCGGCTGCTGCACCGTACGCGATGGTGCGTTGCGGGGCAACCGGCGGGGTACCGCCCAGTGGAATCCAACTCGCCTCGACTTCCAAGATGTCTTCTTCGACGATTTCCATACCCATCCGCTTCATGCGACGATACAATCGCCGTTTGAGTTCATCGAACGGCACTTGTACGCGCGCGACGAGGCACGTCTCCTCGACGAACACCACATCCTTGTCCACGGGTAACACGTAAAGGAAAGACGGCACGCGCCAAACGCCCTCGTCTTGTTCCTCTTTCATCGCCTCCGGATCGCTTTGACGAAAATCCATGAACACGGCCTTGTTCACGGGAAAACCGTGGTTCGGAATGCGCACCTCAACGCCATACGCAGTCTGCCAGCCCGGCGGCGCACCCTCTTCGTAGCTGAGCATGTCGCGGTTGTGACCGGTGCCGGCAACGACGAGACGCGAATTCAACGTGAATTGCTGGCCTCTGTTTGCCTCTTCTTCGATCAACTTCTTCTCGCTTGCGGTAATATCGGAATCGCTAATGATGGTGCCTCGAACTTCGGCTAACTCGTTCTTTTCGACGTCACCGTGACGCACAAAATCTACCAGGCCTGGTAAATACTTGACGCCAGCCGCCGCGCACTCCTTCAACAAATGGTCGCGAAGACGCCTGCGGCACACTTGACCGTAAGGTCGACCGAGTTCAGTTCCACTCGCAGGATCAGAATCATCGAACCAAACCAATGCGTCGTCATACTTATGAAGCAAGCAGTGTTCGAGCCCTAGATCTTTGAACTCGTCGAGCCATACTCCGTAGTTGTTCACGAACGGGGTGTCTGGTGCGACGAGACCAACAGAAAGACCCTTCTTCGCCGTCTCCGCTGCGATCGCCAGACCTGCGGGGCCCGCACCGACAACGAGAACGTCGACCTTGTCGCGGTCGTTCAAAGCACTGAGGTACTCTTTGATTTGCTTTTGCTCACTAAACACCTTGCGCTGTTGAAACGCAATCCATTCGCGATCATCCTTCATCGTCTCCGGCTTCATGTCCTGCGGCTTGCTCAGTGTGTCTTCGGCTAAGATCTTCTCAAAGTCTAATGCGCTGCTTGTGATCGGTTTCGCAGTGGGATTTCCGACCGGGGCGGGAATAGGCCCGTTTTCGACCGACTTGAAGGCGTTGTTTTTGCCATCTTCGAGGATGAAACCGCCCCACTTGCTCGAGTCAAACTTGTTGTCGGCGAACGCAAAGTTTGCGAAGAACGACCCCATGAAAGGCAGAGCGGATTTGACAAAGTTAACTCGCATGTAGTTCGAAAACAACGCGAACAGATTCACCCCGAGCGAAAGCAAGCCCACCGGCTGGATTCGCCAGCTCAAAAAGCCAGCCCAGACGTCCTTGGGAAGGTCGAAGAACGTGTCAAAGAATTGACGCGTTCCATCGATATCGAGCTGCATAAGAGTCTCCATTCCAAAGCACATGAAAGTGCGCATGCGCAAATCATTCTCCGGCCAAATTGAGTTCCACACTAATGCCGCGGTGGCGTCGGCGTCGAATTTACCGTTGTTCATTTGCGCCGCCTCCGCCGCTTCCAGGGCGCCGGTAATATCCCCTCGCTTACCCGCCTTAAGGGCTTCATCAAGCGTGCCTACGAGCGTTCTAACGCATAACATCGTCTTTGCGACCATAAATCCAGTGCTAGGATGGACCATGCCGGCGGTTCCACCGATGCCGAGCGTGCGTTGCGGAAACGTCGGCAACACGCCGCCCATGGGAATGAGACAATACTCCTCTTCGTGTACCTTGGTTACTTTCACGCCCAAATAATCCAAACGCTCCTTCAACTTGAGCTTCAAGTCGTCAAACTCTAAGCCAGGTCGTGCCACCAAGCTCGTTTCCTCGAGGAACACCTCAGTTTCCGAGAAAGGCATGGCGTACAAAAACGTCGGCAACCTGTCGTTCGCTCGCTTAAACTCTGGGCTCAAGTGCTCGTCTCGCCAGTCCATGAACAGCATCGTGTCCAACGGAAAGTCGTGCTTCTCCACCGTGCACACGATTCCGAAAGCGGCTTGATATCCCGGCGTAAAATCGCGATCAAAGTCCACCAGCTTACGAGAGTGCCCAGTGGCGTCCAAAACCATCTTCGCATAGACCTTGCGTCCATCGCTCAAAGTCACCACCGAATGGTTCGGATCGCTGTTATCGCAGCTATCGACCGCGGCGATACCAAACTCCACGCCCTGCGTCACGCTGCGCGCGATGAGCTTCTGCTTGAGCTTCTTCCGATCCACCTGCGCGTACGCGCGGTCGAGCATCTTCCCGTCCGCGTCGCCGTCGTCTATAATAACTCGCGCCTTGTTCCACACCGCGCGATAGCAATCATCGAACCCGAGCGATTTAAACTCGTCGCACCACACCCCGTAATTATTCATCCACGGCGCGAGCGGCGACGGATCCATCAACGCCACGCGCAATCCGCGCTTGCTCGCCTCGTCCGCCGCCGTCAGCCCCGCCGGTCCGCACCCGACAATCACCAAATCGTACGCCTCGCTCGCGCTCGTCCCCCATCGCACGTTCGGCAGCGTTTCTGGAAGCGGCGTTCGCGACTCCTCGCTCTCCCGCCGATCGCCGCTCGTCAGCGGGTCCCACGAGGCGTCCAAGCCGTACAGCTCCGGCCGCGTCTCCCTCGCGCTCGGCCGTCGCGTCGCCCGCGGCGTCGCCGACGCCCCGCGCCGCGTCGCGCCCGGCGCGACGTCGCGCGCGCGCGTTCCCGCGTCGCCTCGCGCGCGAATCGCGCGCGTCACGCGCGCCGCGGGCGCTCGACGCGCGCGCATCGTCGACCGCGTCGGCGTCGGGAAATCGCGTCGCGAGCGCGTCGCGAGCGCGAGCGACGACGCGCGAGCGACGACGTCGGCGCGCGCGAGCATCGTGCGTCGATGCGCGCGCGCGTGGCGTGCGCGCGAGGACGCGCGCGGCCGTGTGGAGAACAGAGGAAGTGGATAAGAATCCTCCAACCGAGGGTAACGCGACGCCGCGGCGACGCGCGGAGAAACGCGAGACGACATTAAGCGATGACGTATCGACCGCTGTGGTGGATGCCGGTGAAGACGTACGCGGGAAAAAATAAAGACGCGCGCAGAGCGATGGAAAACGGCGACGGGAGGGATGAGGTCGGACGCGAAGCGACGAAGACGAAGGCGCGCGAGATGTTCGCGAGATGGTTGCGAGACGCGAAGGGCGCGCGGTTGCCGGCGTTTTTGACGCCGCGGAGGTGAAAAACTGCGCGCGTTCGCACGACAACGTCGTCTAGATGGATGGGCTCTCTAATCTATTGGGGTCGTCCAGGCCGAGGTCTTCGAGGCTGCGGTCGTCTTCGCGCCAGCCGTCGCGGACTTTGACTTGGATGTCTAAAAATACCGGGCGGCCTAAAAACTTTTCAATGTCCGCGCGCGCGCTGGACGAAAGTTTTTTCATCGCCGCCCCGCCTTGGCCGACGATGATGCCGATTTGAGATTGACGCTCGACGAAGACTTTGGCGAGGATGAGATCCTTCTTCACGCCGTCGCGTTCCTTGTGCGTCTCGATCCAAACTTGCGTGCTGTACGGCACCTCTTGTTTGTACTGCAAAAATATCTTCTCGCGGATGATTTCGGCGATGAAGAATCGTTCGGGGTGCTCGCTGATGGCGTCTTTGGGGTAAAGCGTCGGGCCGAGCGGTAAACGTTCCAGCGCCCACTCTTTGACGTTGCGCGTCCCCGTTGAGTTGAGCGCCGAAATCGGCAACACCTCGTCGATCGCCTCTTGCGCTTGAAAGTACTCAATCAACTCCATGATCCGCTCACGATCGCCAACCATGTCACATTTGTTCAAAATCAACGCCGTCGGCACGCGCTTACCCTTCTTCGGCGCCAAACCTTCCCACGCCCCGTACGGATCCCGCGCCGCGTCCACGATGTAAAACAACACATCCGCGTTCGCCATCGAATTCCGCACGCTCTTCAGCATCATCCCATCCAGCTTATTAAACTCCTCCACCATCACCCCCGGCGTGTCCAGAAGCACCATCTGCGAGTTCTCGTCGCTCAGGATGCCCAAAATCCGATGCCGCGTCGTCTGCGGCTTGTACGTCACGATGCTCAGCTTCGTCCCGACCAAATCATTCATCAGCGTGCTCTTCCCCGCGTTCGGTCGTCCGACGATGGCGGCGTACCCTGACTTATGTCCCGGCGGGTCCGGTTTCAGGAGCTCACCGCCGATGTACGGCAGCACCTCGACGTTTTCGTCGTCGTCGTCGTCGTCGTCGAAGTCGCGCGCGTCCTCGTCCCCCCGCGCGCCGTCCTCCGCCTCGTTCTCGCGCGGCATCTGCGCGAAGAACGCGTCCGCGAGATCTTTATCCGGCCCTTCGTCCTCGTCCTCGTCCTCGTTCGCGTCGCTCGCGCGCGCGCGCGGCGTCACCGCGCGTCGTCGCGCCGCCGCCGCCATCGCGCGCGCGGCGCCCTTCCCGCGCGTCGCCGTCGCGCGCGCCGAGTCCCCGGCGCGCGCGCGCGCGCGATCCGCGACATCGCGCGCGCGCGTCGCCGTCGCGCGCGCGAGCGACGGCGCGATCGCGCGCGTCGCCATCGCGACGAAGTGCCGCCGCCGCGTCACATCGCCCCGCGTCATGTCCGACGCCGCCGACGACGACGACGCGCCGCAGACCGCGGACGAGCTGCGCGCCAAGCTCGACGAGTACGAGCGCTCGCTCGCGGACGTCGAGGCGTCGCTCGCGGACGCGCCGGGGGACGAGGAATTGATCGATTTGAAGGATTCGCTCGAGGATGTCATTGAAATCACGCGCGACGTCCTGGCGACGACGCTCGCGGCGCGGGACGACGTCGACGACGACGAGTTAGGCGCGGGTGACGGCGCGAACGACGCGCGAGGCGCGACGGCGGCGACGGCGACGACGACGACGACGCTGGGAGGGACGTTCGCGGGACGGGACGTGCTCGCGCTCGACGCCGAGGGCGCGTGGCGGAGGGGACGGTGCGTGCGAGCGATGGACGACGGTACGCTGGACGTGTACCTGACGGAGAGCCACACGCGAGTCGCGGTGAAGGCGAGCGATGTGAGGATAGACATCGGGGGTCAGGCGAAGACGAAGGCGAAGGCGCCGCCGCCGCCGCCGCCGAGAGAGGTGTATCGCGGCGTGCCGGAACCGAGACGCGTGGAGTTGACGCGAAAGACGGAGTTCGTGCGGAAAGAGCCGCCGAAGAATTTGGAGATTAAGCCCGGGGATGACTCGGAGACGCGGGAGTTGAAGCGGAAAAAGTTGAAGACGTTCAAGTATAAGCAGCGGCAGCAAGAGATAAGCGCCGAGCAAAACCAAAAGGCGAGCAGTTGGCAAAATTTCCAAAGCAAAGGATTGAAGAAGGGGAAGAAGGGCATTCAGAAGAACTCGATCTTCGCGTTGCCCGAGGATTTGACCGAGGCCAAAGGCGTGGGGTTCGCGGGGAGCAAGCCGGTCGGTAATAGATAGTCGCGTGCATTTCAAAAACTTGCAAAATAATTCGTCGTCAACGCCGCTTACAAAAGAATTTACTGATACATCGAGAATCGCGATTCGTCAAACTCCGCCTTGGGTTTCGGTGTGTCGTCGTCGGACATGTACCTCGACGGCGACGAAACTCGAGCGCGCCCACCCGCGCAGCCGAGCGACACGCGCGTCGAAACCCCCGTCTCCGGGTTCTTCCCCGACGCCGTTTTGCACAACGCCTGCTGCGTCTTGACGTCGAGCAACGCGTCGGTGAAATCCGCGTTCTCCACGATCGCGCCCTCCAAATCCGACGACGTCAGCACGACGCGATTCAATATGGCGTTCGTGAAGTTAGCCTTGACGAGCACCGCGCGATCCATGAGGGCATCGCTCATGTCCGCCCCCGTGAAGTCGACCTCCGGCGCGACCATCTTCATCATGTACGCGCCGCGCAAGTTCGCCCCTCGAAGCTTGGCGAATCGCAAATCCGCGCCCGTGAAATTCTGCGACGAGGAACGCGGTATATTTCCGTCAGTACGTCGGCGCGAGCGATCGCGCTTCGAGCGATCGACGCGTTCGCCGAGCGAATCGAGCGTCGTCACGCACGCTCAGTCGCAAGTCCTCGCCGAACTCCTTCGTGATGTCAACTTTGACCAAATCGTAACCACCGAACTGCTTCGCCGAGCCGCGGTTGAACTCGCCCCCTCGATTCGCTTCCGCGGCGTTCAATTCCGCGCGCGCCGGTCCGGCGAGGACGACGCAGGCGGCGGCCGCGGCGGCGAGACCGAGCGAGGCCGCGCCGGTCGCGGTGACGTCGTCGGTGGTTCGACGCGCCTGCACGCGCGCGCGACGGCGCTGAACGCGCGAGACCGGGGCGAGGGAGACGGGAGCGATCGCGCGCATCGTGTGCGGGCGTTGAGCGCGGCGTCGAGCGCGCGCGGTGATGTGGCGGGCGTGCGGCGCGAACGGCGAGGGACCGACGAGGACGGGACGAGACGGGAAGCGTGAAAGCGAGTCCACGCGCGACGGGGCGCGGCCGGACAGGTCGGGTCGTTCGCACATAGGCTGGTGTATCGCATGCACATTAAGAGCCTATTCTCTTCGCTAAATTCACGCGTCGGAGACGCTCGCCGGCGCCGCGCGTTTCTCACGGCGCTCGCGGCTTCGTCGGCTGAAGACCGCCGTCCTCCTTTCCGCGCGTGTCTGTCTGCGCCCCTCGTCATCGACGTGCACTCTCGTCATCGTCGCTCTGTGTTTCTCTCGCCCCCTCGCTCGCGTTCGCACGCGCGCGGTCTCACTCTCGCTCGCGCCCCCCGGCCTCCCTCGCTACAAACCCAAAAGCGCTTCAGCTCTACAAAGTGGCGTACTTCCTAGTCCATTCCTTCGCGAGATCGTTGTATCGGTTACGATCCGTCTTATAGATGTGCGCGATCTCCGGAACCAAGGGATCATCCGGGTTGGGGTCCGTCAATAACGAGCAAATGCTCAAAAGCACCTTGCTAATCGTCAACGCCGGCGACCACTGCTCCTTCAAGATATCCAAACAAATCGACCCCTGGCTGTTAACGTTCGGGTGATACACCTTCGTCTTGAAATTCACCTTCGGCGGTTTGAACGGGTAATCCGGAGGGAAGTGAATCGCGACGAAGAACAGTCCGCCTTGGTACGGCGAGTCGCTCGGTCCGATGATCGTCGCGTCCCAGTGGAAAATATCATCGTCCGACCGCGGGCCCGCGCTGCAGGACGTCGGCGGGTCCTTTTGCAAATCTGTTCGCGTCGCGCGTGCGCGTCGTCAGTCATCCGCGCGCGAGCGAACGCGCTTTCGTATCGATCGAAGCGCGAAGACGTCGGTCAGCCCGAGACGCGTCGTCGACGACGACGACGCGCCGCGCGCGCGTTCCGCGCGCGCGCGCGCCGAGCCGCGCGATGCGGGATATTGCGTCGCATCTTTTCGCGCGCGCGCGCGCCTCGGGACGGCGTCGCGCGCGTCCCAGGCCGCGTCGGCGTCGGACCGCGTCGGCCGCGCGATTCCGCGACGATCTTCACGACGCGCGCGCGCGTCGCGCGACGACGCCTCGCGCGCGCGAGCGCGACGAGCAAACGCACCCAAAAGTTCTTTAATGATTCTCTTCGACGCCATGTCGATCGGTGGAGCGCTCGCGGCGCGTGACGTCGAGTTGTGCGGAGGCCGATCGAGCGACGAGGGTGGCGCGCCACGGGCGTGGAATGTCGGCACTTCGCGAAGGGGACGCGAACGCCGCGCGAGGCGTCGACGACGACGCGGACGGGTCCGGGTCCGCGATTCGACGCGAGAGCGAAGATGATATTAGGACGTCGCTAACGGGTCGAAATCGTCGTCGCGAGGGTGATCGGGCGAGGCGGAGGCGACGACGGCGGGATCGGATTCGACGCGCGCGGCGCGCATGGAGAAGGAGACTTGGTGGAGGACGGTGGCGCCGAGACGCTTGAAACCGCCCTTGGCGCGGACGGTGGCGGTTCGGACGTCGTTGGTGAGGAGCTTGAGGGCGAGGTAGGCGGCTTGGCCGTCGGTGCGCGCGGCGCGGAGTTGGTCGAGACGGCGGAGTTGGCGTCGACATCGATCCAGGGAGACGCCGGGCGGAAGGGCGCGGAGTTTGGCGACCGCGCCTTCGGGAGAGGCGACGTGCTGGTCGACGAGGGCCATCCACGCGTTCGATGACATGGAGAGCGATGGTGCCGTCGGGGAGGATGAGCCTTGATTTTTGTGAGAAGATGTCGCCGACGCCGTCATTTTCGTCGTCGCCGCGGTTTCGCCCGGCGGACGTTCGGGGATCACGCGAAAGGTCTCCATCCCGTTCATGAGACACGACTTGATAAATGCGTCAACGCCGACGAATAGCTCTGACGGTTTATCGCCGCGTCGTGTCGCGCAGGATTCGAACGCCCTCGCCGCGAACTGTTCGGTGACTTTGTAGTCGCACAATCGAAGCGCAGCGGCGAATTCGTCTCGCACCAAAGCGCCATCGTCATCGCAATCAGCGGCAAGAAATAAAGCTTTCAATGTTTCCAAACTCGCGAGTCGGCGAGATGTGTACTCGTCCATCGCCCCCCGCATTAAACTGGCAAACTTGACCGTCGTCGAGTTCGTCGCATGCTTGATCCCGAGTTGTTTACCAACAAAATCTTTCAGCGCCGAGGCGTCGTCTTTGTACTCCGTAAACACGCGCTTGATGGCATCTAGAGCGCGTGTAAGTGCGAGCGTACCTGCCATAGTCGGCGTGATGTCGATCTTCGAATCGTTCCCGAGGCCGAACTCCATAAATAGTTGGCCAAGGTTGGTTTCGCTCGCGAGCGCTTCGAGCAGACGTAAATAAAACGTCACCGTCGGCGAATCCGTCAAGACCGGTGCTCGATGCGCTCGATGTGCGCCGAAACCACAAAACGCGCCGAACTGGGAAATCAGTCCGCACTCCTCCGCGTGATGCGACGTCGAAGCAATCAAGTCGTGCAAATTCGTTTCGGCGAGTTGCTTCAACCCAAACTTGTGCAGATGCCAATCGTACACGAAATTCGTGAGTGGCTGCGCTGAGGCGTCACACATCGCGCCGTCGTCGCCATTTATCTGCGCTGTCGAGTCGAGCGTGAGCTTATCGGTGTATATGTGCGCGATACATTTGAGTACCCAAGCGCGTGGTTTCCGCCGACCAATCTTTTGCGAAGTTATGAGAGTGGCGAAACCGCCGAGAATCTCGCGCTTCCATTGATCCGCGTCCGTGCCGAGATCTGGGGCGTGCAACCTCGTATCTTTACCATCCATTCCACTCCTCGAAGCTTTTTCTTTGCGTCGACGCTTCGAGATCACTACGTGGTCGGTTTGCACCTCAGCCGATACGCCCGCGGTTGCTGCTGCTTCACCCTTGTACGTCGACTGGCCATCCATGCGTTCCAAGGTTTGGGTCTCTGTAGTGGAGTAACACGATTTATCCGGAAGCATCATGCGCGTCTGGAGCAGCTGATTGTCCAAAAACCTTACGCGCTTCGAGAGATTGTCTCTGTCGTTGAGAGCGTCGTAGAGCGACTGCTCCATCGACATCACCGCGAATTCAAGATCACGCCTTGATTGAGTCTCCATCAGTTTTAGGCGCTCATGCAATCGATGAATCTCGGCACGGTCAATTTTCTGCATCATCATCAATTCGTTTTCCCTCGCACGCGACCGTTTAGTCATTAAATCTGCCCGCTCGTTATCAACTTGCTGCCGTCGTCTTGCAGAATCGGCTTCGAATTTACATCTCGCAACGCGCTCTGTGAGCGCGAGTTGCTCGTTCTCTTTCGTCTCCAGCGCGCCTTGAAGTTCGTCAAGCTCGATGACGAGAGACTCGTTTCGTCGCTGCCACCGGTCACACACGTTGCGCATCGTGGAGAAGAGCTCTCCGTAGCGTTCGCGGATCGCATCCAACAACTCGCCTCGATCTCTACACCCAGCGCTCACTTGCCGAGCACTCTCTCGGAACGCGGTATCGATTATCTCAAAGTCGTCGCTAAACGTGTCGATGTGCAAGCTTGCGTACCGCGCGAGCGCTCCACTCACCGTTCCCAAACCGCCCATCTTGCTCAGCTCGGCGCACTTGTTCTCGATGGCGCCCTCTGGCAAGACGTCGTCTAGCCGTCGCAACAGCATGATAGCCATTCCACGCGTTGCAGGCTCGGGTGGTTTCCGCAGGATGAGCTGTCGAGCACTCATGTCGCGAACGAGCGAAGGTTTCAACGAATGTCTCTCGTCCTTTTCGTCGCACTTCCTCGTTGGCCTGCAGCGATCCATGACGCTCCATCGCTTACGCTCCGGAAGAGCGTTTGGCGATTTATTTTCGATTCTCTTCGCCTTCAAATCAGTCAAGGCTTTCTGTACACGCGTGATTTCCCGCCTCAAGAGATCGATCTCGCCTCCCACGGAGCGCCGGTCCGCGCGGTCGTGGTTGCGATTCTCGGTGTGGCTCGCCGCGGCGCTCAGGTCTTCACGGGGGGGACGCGTGAGCGCACGCGTGATATCACCGTACGCCCGCTGACGGCTTCTTCCAAACGGTAAGCCATCACCCACGCCTTCGGGCATGCGGAGATATGAAGACGAGAGTCATTTATTTTTAACTCTCCCACGACGTCGCTTCTGTTGTTGCCCAATCGCGCCGACCGTCGTTCACTTGAATTGAATTTCGTTTCGACGCGCTCGTCTCATCGTTTTTTCAGTTCTTCTGAAAGTCTCTGCGCGACGCCATACGTTTCCCGTCGTCGCACGCCGAGTTCTTTTGCGACGCGTCTCGACGCGTCGGAGGGAGACGCGCCGTCCTCCAACAGCGAGCGCACCGCGTCTTCGACGTTCGACGAGCTCGGCGCGCTATTGTCGTCGTCATCGTCTTCATCACTCGCGAGCGCGGGTTGGTCGTCATCGTAACCTTCGATGACGAGCGTGATTTCCCCTCGCGGGGCGCGCCGCTCGAACTCCGCTCTGGCCTCACTCAGCGTGCTTCTCCAAAACTCTTCGTGCACCTTGGTCAACTCTCGACACACCGAGCATCGTCGATCGCCCAACGCCGCGTGTGCGTCTTCCAACGTCCCGATTAGTTTATGCGGAGGCACGAACATGATGAGCGTCGCCTTGTTGCGCGCAAAACTCTTAAATCTTTTCGCTCTCTGCGAAGATTTCGGCGGCGGGAAACCGATAAACGTAAACTCATCCGTCGGCAATCCCGCGCCCGCGATCGCCGCCAAAACCGCGCTCGGTCCCGGCACGGGAAACACTCTCACACCCATCGCCGCCGCCCTCGCCGCCAAATCCGCGCCCGGGTCGTTCACCGTCGGCATTCCCGCGTCGCTCACCAGCGCCAGCGCCGCGCCGCTCGCCAACCGTCCCAGCACCGACTCCCTCCGCTTCGCCTCGTTATGCGCGTGATACGACACCAACGGCGTCGCGATATCGTACGCTCGCATCAGCTGCTTCGTCCGTCGCGTGTCTTCGGCCAGCACCGCGTCCGCGTCGCGCAGCACGCGCAGCGCGCGCAGCGTGACGTCCTCCAGGTTGCCAATCGGCGTCGCCACCAGGAACAGCCCGGGCTCGAGCGTCGACGCCCCGCGCGCGCGTCGCTCGCGCGCGTCCTCCTCGAGCGCGCGCGCGAAGCCTCGCTCGTCGTCGTCCGCGTCGTCCTCGTCGTCCGCGTCGTCGTCGCGCGCGCGCGTCCCGGCCTCGCCCGAGCCAATCGGCGTCCCGGCGGCGCGAACGCTCGCGCGCGTCGCGCGCGTCCATCGTCGCGCCGCCGCGCCGCCGCGACGCGTCGACGCGCGCGCGGGCGTCGTTCGGAGCGCGCGCGCGGTGGCGAGGCGCGCGAGCGCGCGCATCGGACGCGTTCTGACGTCGACGCCGCGATGCGGTCGTTACGCGACGACGACACTCGGCGACGCGCCTCGCGCGCGCGCCACCGCGGGGGCGTCGGCGCGGCGGCGCGCGATGGGGAACGCGTGCGCGCGACCGAAGGCGGACGACGACGGCGCGCGGGCGACGTCGAGGCGCGACGCGCGCGCGACGAAGACGGACGCGTCCGAATCGGCATCTCGTCGAGATGATCGTCGCGCGGCGACGACGGTGCGCGCGCGAGCGTCGATCGACGGAGGACGGCGAACGTCGCGAGAGTTCGCCGCGCTCGTGTCGGTGGCGCGGTCGTGGCGGGGCGCGGAGACGTTCGCGACGAAGGATGGATTCTTCGACTCGCTGGAGCCGTGGTGGGGCGTGGCGGCGCCGACGCCGTGGACGGGACCGCCGACGCCGACGATGGCGTGCGAATTAGAAGAGGAGGAGTTTTACGATCACGTCGAGTTGAAACGAACGCACGGGAAGATACCGCTGTACCCGTGGGAGGGGGAGACGTGGACGGGGCCGCGGATGTTAGACGTCGTCGAACACGGGTTGACGTGCGCCGACGTCGACGCGGGGTTGGGACGGCCGTGCACGCTGAAGATGAGCAATGAGAGGCAGATACAGCATTTGCGAAACGCTATAGCGGACGTCATGCAGTCGGTGGCGTTTGAGTTCGCGATGAAGGTGTTCGAAGGGCACGATACGCCCCCCGAGGTGGCGTGTCAGAGATTTTTACGGCGGCTTTGCGAGGCGTGTCACGGCGGCGTGTATTGTCGTCTGCGCATCGTGCATAAGACGAAAGATGCGTGCTTGGCAAACTTACAGGATAGTAAGAACTTAGGCGCCGCTTTATACACGAGAATATTTATGTTGCGATTTCTCAAGAGGTTTCCGCCACAGCACGGATTTAGGCACCGAGAAATCGACGCCGACGAGACAAAGGAGCGCGCGGTGCGGGACTTGGCGGATACTTTCGATATGTTTAAAATTTGGCCCGCGAGCGAGAGCCATCCCGCAGCGTTATTTTGTTGCATGACCACGGCCGGGATGAAGAATCTCTTACGAGCCGAGGTGACGGATTCGTGGTACGGTGTGAACCAAATGTACGAAGTCGCCCTGGCGCAACCGAGCGAATACTTGAGCGGCAAGTTGCCGCCGATGATCGTGGATGTGAAAAAGTGTTCTGTGACGGTGTTCACCAGGGCGAACATCGCGCTCATCGCTAGGCAGTTCGCCGTCGCCGAGTTTCACCCAGAGCCTTTCGCGCACTTCATCGTGACGAATTGTCCGTACTTGCTCGCCGCGCTCTGGTCCATCGGCAAGTTGTTCTTGACGGAGAGCGCTCGAAACAAGTTTGTGATTTGCACCGGAGACGCCTCTACGGAGATTCAGAAGCGGTACGGCGTGGCTAAAAGGGATCAGCCCGTCGAGTGCGGTGGCGAAGCTCGCGACGAGATGATCGCCGCTCGCGACTGGCTCGCCGTCGTCCCGCACGAGGGCGCGATTAAAGACCTCCAGCGCGCCATGGCGGGACGACGCGCCATAGCGGGGACGGCGTCCGATCCAGACGCCAGTCCTCTCGTTCGCAAGTTTTCTGCGCTCAATATGACACCGAAGATGGCGTTCAAGACGGGGATTCGACCGTCATCCACGTCCCTCGTCTCCGTCGCGATTCGCGCCGTCGAATTCGTCTTCCTTCTGGCGCTCTTCGCGCTCGTCTTTAGATCGCCCGCTCGTCGACTTTACATGGTGGCGATGAACACCTAAATATATGCATTACATTGATGTTAAAACTCTTGCAGACTCTACTGCGGCTTGAACCACGCCGCGAACGATCCGCACGTCTCGTCGACGAGGGCATGGGGGCGGCCGCGATACCGAAGACGCAACACGGACCACGACGGAACCCTCGCGCGCGGCGTCGCGGCCGCCGCAGTTCTCGCCGCGAACACGGTTACATGAGAGCCAAGGTGCGCGACGACGACGACGCGAGGGCGAGAACGTTTTCGTCGCTCGATCGCGACGCGCGCGCGCGACGCGCGGCGAGCGACGCGCGCGCGAGCGCGGCATCGATCGCGAACGCGCGAACGCGCGAACGCGACGACTGACGACGACGACGACGACGCGCGAACGCACGCAGTGGCGCAAGAAACGCACGCGCAGACTTAAGCGTAAACGCAGAAAGATGCGCCAGCGCTCTAAGTAATATTCTCGAGCAAAGTCACGAGAAACGAACGCGAGACGTCGGCGAGGTCGGGCGGGAAGATCTGTGTTAGGGCTTTCGGCGCGAGGTCGACGACGAAGCGCGAGCTAGGAGGAAGGAGACGAAGAGGAGGATAAGAGGGAGTCGCGATGCGGGAGTTACGGCATCACGAACGTAAATTGTTGAAAAAAGTTGATTTCTTGCAGTGGAAATCTGAACACTCGCACCGAGAGGTGTCGACGATTCGGAGGTATCACTTGCGAGATCGAGACGAGTTTAAGCGATTCAACGTGTTGGTCGGTTCGGTGACGAAGTTGGCGAACGCGTTGAAGAAACTTGACGCGCGAGATGAGACGAGACAGCACACGACGGAGGCTTTGTTGGCGAAATTGTACGATATTGGTGCGATTCCGTCGACCAAGTCTTTGACGCTGTGCGACCGGTTGTCGACGTCGTCGTTTTGTCGACGACGCTTGGCGACGGTTTTGGTTCGCGCGCGCATGTGCGAGACGTTGCGAGAGGCGACGACGTTCATAGAACAAGGGCACGTGCGCGTGGGGGCGAAAGTCACGCGTAATCCTGGATACATCGTTACGCGAGATATGGAGGATTACGTCACGTGGGTGGACACGAGTAAGATCAAACGCAAAGTGGCGGCGTACAACGATAAATTGGACGACTACGATTTGTTGGGCGAATAATTGTATCGCGTACGCCGTTACTGGGCGTGTGTCTTGTTCGTTCTCGAGGGGTTGAGCGGAGGACTGTTTGTATTCGCGTCGAGGAGACGACGCGAACGCGACGGCGTGAACGAATAGAAATCGACTTGTAACGACTTTTTACCGGACGACAAAAATATAAATGCTTGCATGTTTTACATAAAGAATCAATCTCGAGCGACGACTACACGTACCATCGATCGAGGAGCTCGGGGAGTTCGCGCACGTGCGAGATGACGCCGTCCACGACCGCGTCGCTGTTCGCCTCGACCCCTCCTCGAAGCGACTTTTCCGCGTAAGGCGCCCCCCCTCCGCTCTCGTACGGTTTCGTCGTCGGATCGCACACGTGCACCGTCTTGAAGTCGAACTGTTTCGCGCAGTAACAATCGTTCAGAACATCGTCGCCGACGTGCGTCCACGAATCGGCGTCGCCCGAATACCCATGATCCGCGATCGCGATGCCCATCGCGAGCTGAAACGGGTACGCGTTCGGCTTCCTCGCCATCTCTCCGTGCACCATGTGTTCATCGATCAGCGCCTCGGCGGAGATTTCAAAATCAAAAAACTCTCCCAACCCCGCGCCCGCGGCGCTGCCGAATCCATTCGTGATCGATCCCACGGCCACCCCCGGATGGCGCTCGCGAATCGCTCGCAGCGCCTCCGCCGCGCCCGGATACACCAACTCCCGCGCCATCGCGTTCCGCATCGGTATCCACGCCAGGTGATACCCCCGCGCCACCGTCGCCACCGCATCGCTCTCCGGTATCCCGCACTCGATCGCCGCCCGCGTCGCTCCCGCGATTCGTATCGCCGCGTACGACATCGGTTCCGCCGTCGTCCCTCGCGCCGCCGCCTCGCACTCCCGCTGCTCGCGGATCCGTTTCATCGTCGCGTGCACGCGCGCCGTGCGCGGGAACCGCCCGCCCAATCGCGCCGAGCACCACTCGATCAGCGCCTCGTTCGCCGCGTTCACCACGGGCGTCGTCGGCCAGAGCGTGTCGTCGAGGTCAAACGTGATGACCTCGAGCCTCTCGTCGCGCCTCGGCGCCTCGGCGCGTCGGCGCGTCGCGCGCGCGGGCGTCGACGGCGCGGTCGACGACGCGCGCGCGCCTCGCGCGCGCCTCGCGCGCGCGTCGGCGCGCGCGGGCGCGGCGCGCGCGATTCGAGCGGTCGCCATGCGCGTCGTCGAGTGCGGCAGAACGCGTCGCGCGCGCGCGATGGACGCCGCGCGAAGCGCGCGCGCGCGATGGACGCGCGTCGCGGCGACGACGCGCGCGCGGACGCGCGCGCGCGCGACGACGCGGGCGGCGGCGACGCGAACGTCGACGCGCGCGCAGATTTTTCGTTTCGCGAATTCGACGCCGCGCGCGACGCGCGAGACGCGCGAGACGCGCGCGCGCGCGGGCGCGACGACGGCGCCGCGCGACTTGGACTCGGACGCGACGCCCGAGCTCACGAGGGCGGAGCGCGCGTGCGCGTGCGCGGCGGCGGCGGCGGCGGGCGCGGCGGCGAGCGCGGCGCGCGCGGCGACGCCGCCGCTCGCGACGGTCGCGGTCGCGATCGCGGCGTACGCGGTCGCGCGCGCGGTGTTCGTCGAGCGGCGGTACGCCGAGGCGCTCGTGTCGCCGCGAGAGGCGGCGGACGCGGATGGTGAGTTTTTGGACGTCGACGGCGTGGAGGTGCACTATAAGCGCGCGAGACGGGCGAACGCGAAGCGTTTCATCGAGTGCATGCACGGATTCGGGGCGAACGCGTCGTCGTGGACGACGAGCGATACGATGCGACGCGCGAGCGAGGCGCTGGACGCCGAAGTCGTCGCGCACGATTCGTGCGGGTTCGGATTGACGGCGCGGCCGAGGGACGTGAAAAAGTACACGCGCGCGAGCGACGCGAAAGCGTGTCGAGCGATCGCGCGCGAGGTCGGCGGCGACGCCGCGGCTCGTTCGCTCACGCTGATGGGTCACAGTTTAGGCGCCGTCGGCGCGGCGCTCGCCGCGGCGCAGGGTGGAGTGGACTACGTCGTTCTCGTCGCGCCGGCGATAATCGGCGGCAAGCTCAGGAAGAACGACGCCGGCGATGACGCCGCTCTTTCGCTCCCGACGTTCGTGCGCGTCGCGTTCGCCGCCGTCGGGGCGGCTGCGGCGACGGCGGCGTGGTGCCTGACGTGCGCCGTGAAGCCGTTTCTCATCCTCCTCTTGCGCAAGCTCGTGCGCAGCAAAGAGTTTTGGACGAAAGGTTTGCGCGCCGCGATAGATCCTTCGCGAGTCGACGCGATGGCGAGCGACTGGATCGATGGGTATCGCAAACCATCCGTCGTGCGAGACTGGGACGTAGGGATGTTTCGCGTCGTCTTAGCCTCCGTCGTCGCCGCGAGTTCGCCGCGCGAAATTTGGCGAGACGCCATGGCGCGCGCTCGCGCGACGACGCAGCCCTCGACGTTAGAGCGCGAAGACGCCGTAAACGCCCTCGTCGAGAGCGGTGCGAAGATTCTGATCGTCCACGGCGAGAACGACGTCATCGTTCCCGCGAGTAATTCGCGAACGCTCGCCAAGTTATTAAACTGCGAGCTTCGCATCCTTCCTAAATGTGGACACATGCCGCACGAAGAAAGCCCAGAGGCGTTCATCGACGTCTTACGCGACTTCATATCGTAGATAGGATTTGTTTGTTTAATGTACTGTACCATCCTGTATTGTTTGCGTGTTCACTACTTGGCTATCGTATCGTCGTCCGCGCGTCTCGCGCGTCTCGCCTCGCGTCGTCACCCCGGCTTCGCCGTCTCCAACGCCTTCATCGCTTCCGCGTCCGCCAGCTCTGGAAACTTCTTCACCAATCCTGGCTGCGCCGCGTTCCACGCCAGCGACGCCGCCGCCAATCGCTTCTTCTCCTCGTCCGTCGTCCGCACCCCTCCGCTCGTGTGCTCGTTTGCGCTCATGAAACTGATGAATCCCGTCACGATCGCCTGCGACGACCACGCCGGGTTCCAGCTCTCCTGATGCCACTCCGTCATCGACATGCATATCGACTGATTCTCCGCGAACCGTCCGTTCGGCGTCAGAACGCTCACAGCGGGCGCCGCGAACGGATACGTCGGCTTGAACTTAATCTTCATCACGTACCAACCGCGCTCGTACGGCGTGTCGTGCGCGCCCTGGATCAGGACGAACCACTCGAGGAGGTCGCCGTCGTCGACGTGCACCCTGGGCGCGAGCGGCGGCGGCGCGGCGCGGAACTGCCTGAGCTCGCGCGTGAGCCGCGTCGCGCACGCCTTGCTCGGGGGCGCCATCGCGCGCGAAGTGACGACCGCGTGACTGTTTGCGCATAGGGGAGGCGTTTTTTAGGCGTTTCGAGACCGCGCGCGGCGGCGACGCGCGGCACTGAGCGACGCGCGCGCGCCATGGCGAGCGAGCGAGCGCGCGAGGAGGGCGAAAAACCGCGATACGGCCTGGGCGAGGGGCCGTACGCGCTGAACGAGGACGACACGGCGAAAGACCCGGTGGCGTTTCGAGAGGCGCTGCTCGAGGACCAGGAAAAGCTGAAGGACATCGAGCGCGACGAGGCGCTGGCGAAGGCGCTCCTGGGCGAGGACACGGGCGCGATGCAGGAGGCGTTGAAAAAGCTGGTGGCGATCGTGCGTGATTCGGACGCGCGCGGGCGTTCGGGGACTGACTGACTTTGCGCGTCTCGCGCGAATCGCAGGCGCGACACCAAGCCGAGCAAGACTCGAATTACGACATGAACTCGAGCGACATCATGCGCGCGCGGTGCACGGTGCCGAGAGACCCGACGGTGCTGTATCAAGGCATGCTCAAGGCTGGATTGCAATACGGGCCGTCGTTCAGGTTACTGAGCCAGGTTTGGGTTCCCGAGGCGTTGGATCGAGAGCAACGCGAAGGCGGCGGCGCGTCGTGAGGAATTCGCTCTTTCGCTCGACCGCGTCTTCCCAGAGCGCCTCGCGCGTTCACGCGCGCTAAACGTTTAAAATTATGCTCTCGAATCGAATGTCAAGCTCGTCGCCGCGCGCGCGCTTCGCCTTCGCGTCGGTTTCGTCGACTCGCGCCACACGACGACGCGACGCGCGCCCGTCGCTCGACCGCCGTCGCATCGCGCGCGCGCGATCGCGTCGATGCCGCGAGAGAGAATGCGCCGTCGACGCCCGTTCGCGCGCGCGTCGTCTCGCTTCGTCGCGTGCGTCGCGCTCGCGCTCGCGTGTTGGTCGAGTCGTTGCGAAAGCACCTCGGCGAAAGACGCCGACGCCGCCGCGCGCGCGCTTCGCGATGAACTCTCGACGCTGCGACATGCGCTTCAAGAGGCGAAAGAGGCGTCGACGGCGCTCGGGAAGGCGGTGCACGGCGCGGAGCGGGCGTTGAAGAGGATGGGCGGATTGGTGAAGACGCCGGGCGTCGCGGCGACGGACGAGACGCGATGCGACGCCGGAGGTCCGACGAAGGACGACGAGATGAGTTTCGACGGTGATTCGAAGCGCGTGGCGTCGAGCTCGATGCCCGTGTCGGGCGAATTGACGCTGGAGGAAATACGTCGCGCGGCGGAGGAACACGTGCGCGCGGCGCTCGCGGGGGAATCGAAACGCTCGAAGACGTTTTCAGACGCGTTCGATCGTGTGTCCGCGGCGCGGGTGAGTACCAAGGTGACTGCGGTGCACGTGCTCCCTTTTAGAAACGGGAAGGCGCGTAAGGCGAGATATTACGCAACGGGCGACGAATTCGGGCGAATCGTGGTGCGGAGAACTGAGACGGGCGACGCCGAGTGCGAAGTACAGACGAACACCACGGCGAGCGTGCGATCGATGACGGCGTATTTATTGGCTCTGAACACAACGGTGTTGGTCACCGGGCACGACGACGGCACGGTTGCGTTCACGAAGATTGAACAAGAAGTCGTCGAAAACGTCGGCCCGGACGCGGACGCGTTTCCAACAGATTACACCTTGCGAGCGTCTTCACTCGCCGCGATGACGGTGCGGGAAGCGAATGCGAAGTATAGAGTGAAACTTCGGGAGCTCGGTAAAACGTCTCGGGCGTCGTCATCGTCGTCTGGGGCGTTAGAACACGTGGAGGAGAGCTTTCCGGTCGAGGCGTTGGGAATGTATCGCATCATGGGTAAGCGATACGTCACGGCGGCGGACACTGACGGTCGCGTCGTCGTTTTCCTGCCCTCGCTGGGTAATTTTGCGAACGTCCACGGCGTGTTCTCCGCCGGTTCCAAGGTTTTCGCGTTTCGTCCGTACAACAAAGCCGTCGTCGCGCTCACTCGACGAGGCGTCGCGTACGCCGACATCAACGCGTTTACGACCAAATCGTATGCGTGCGATGGTTTGATGCGCTACGACATCGCCAGCGCCACGTTTGATCCACGAATGAGCTCGAGGTTGACGGGTATCACGACCGAAGGTCACGTGATCTCGGGTTTCGTCGCCCTGGATGGGCCGAGGACCGGGTGTGTTATTTACAGCGGCGCAGAGACACACGAGTCTCGAGTATCCGTCACCACGATCGCCGCCCTCAGAGGCTATGTCGTCGTCGCCATGAATGCTGGATTGGAGATTTTAAACATCACCAACACGAAGATAGCTAAGCGCGTGCTGCACTCGAGAAATCGTTGGCAGCTTGCGGACGAAGGCGTGACGCCGACGACGGCGGGCGAGTACGCGCCGGTGATCGCGTCCGACGGCGAAAGCCAAATAGTCATCAGCCACCCCGACGAAGGTGCAGTGTTTGTGTACGAAAGTGCGATGTACGTCGCCGCCCCGGCCAGTTTACTCGGCGAAAATCCTTGGTTTCAGCCGCTGGCGGTGATGATCGCCCTCGGCGTCGGCATATGGAGCTATCGGCGGCAAAAGATGTCGTTCACGCCAGAAGCCAGAAGCTCGTCCCACAACGAAACTATGGAAGCGCTGCGAAAGTTAGGTTACGGGCAAGACATGGCGCGCGCGCGCGCGCTCGTGTCCGGCGAGACGCGACCGGGCTACGAGCCGTGGACGCCGGCGACGATTCGTAAGGAAGTCGAGGCGGCTCGACTGAACGGCGATTTGTGATTTGTAGCGTTGATTGATCTTTAAGGTTTGTCGTGTATTAAATCCGTAATCACGAAAGGATGAGCGCAGGCGCGTTTCGACGCCTCCGCGTCGCGCGCGCGCAAACTCGCGGCGTCGTGACTACACGGAGGATTCTTCCTTGGACTTTTCAAAGTCGCCTCGCGCGCGCTTCGCCTCCAGAATAGCCTCCGCGCGCGCGCGCTTCTTCGCTTCCTCCGCGCGAGTGTCATCGATCGCGATCGTGCTCTTCTTCCACTGTTCGCTCAACTTCAGCTTACGAACGAACTCCGTCACCATGGCGTCATCCAGCACCCCCGCGTCCGCCGCCTTGCAAAACGCGTTCAACTGCGGCAGCTCGAGCGTCTTCGCGTCCAGTCCCCGCTCCGCCATGAACGCGATCCAACCCCCGCCCTCCAACTTTTCCAGCTGCGCCTCCGTCTTTCGCTTGATCAGCACCGCGAACACCGCGTACGGCACCATGATCGGCGCCACCGTGTACAACAAAAAGCTCGTCGTGTCCGCCGTGCGAAACTTCCAAAACGCCAAGAGATAATCCTGCACCTCTTGCGCGTCCGCCCGCGCCGCGCCCGCCGCGCTCAACGTCGTCATCGCCGTGATCGCGATCGCGCGCGCCCGCGCCGCGATCGTCGTCGCCTCCGCGCGTTCGTTCGCGCGCGCGCGCGTCGTCGTCGCGCGTCGTCCGTCGCGATGCCGACGTCGCGCGCCACCTTCGTTGTCGTTCGCGCGTCGCGTCGTCGCTCGACGCGCCGTCGGCGTCGCGCGCACCGCGAGCGCGCGCATCGTCGTCGTCGGCGTCGTCGGCGTCGCGCGTCGCCGTGTGTCGCCGGCGTCGCCGGCGCGAATCGGCGTCGCGGCGACGCATCGGATAAGACGATTGTTGTGTGCGTCGTC
>Ga0206682_10000362_pt1 | contig 49334 bp, 34 predicted proteins | sample M240m12015metaG_FD_155444 | JGI IMG/M metagenome (GOLD analysis project Ga0206682, IMG submission 155444) | Ammonia-oxidizing marine archaeal communities from Monterey Bay, California, United States - M2 40m 12015 | ecosystem: Environmental > Aquatic > Marine > Intertidal zone | place: USA... | reverse complement strand
TGTATAAAATGATACATATTTAAGTATATAAAAACGGTATACGCGTATACCGGTGCGATGTACACCTCGCGACGCATAAATCGCGCGCGCGCTCGCGCCGCCGCCGCGCCGGCGCGGCGACCGCCGGCGGCCCGCGAACCGCGGCGCGTAGGCGCGATGGGCGGCGGAAAGGCGAAAAAAGTGAGCGCCACGGGGCGAGTGATCCCGAAGTCGACGCTCAAGGCGAAGCGAGGGACGACGCGGTCCGCGTCGTCGCGATACGTGACGCGGAATCAAGCGCTGCATCGACTGCAGCTCAAGCTCGGGGACTTTCGAAGGCTGTGCATACTGAAGGGGATTCACCCGCGCGAGCCGCGAAGGAAGCACCAGGGGCAGGGGAAGACGTATTATCACGTCAAGGACATCGCGTTCTTGCATCACGAGCCGCTGTTGGAGAAGTTTCGGGAGTTGAGGGCGTACGCGAGAAAGCTGAAGCGGGCCAAGGCGAAACAAAATTACGTAGCGCTCGATCGGTTGAGGGATAACACGCCGCGGTATGAGCTGAGTCATTTGGTGCTGGAGCGGTATCCGACGTTTAAGGACGCGCTGGGGGATCTGGATGACCCGATGGCGATGTGCGCGCTGTTCGCGGTGCTGCCGACGGTGAATCGGCACGACATCGCGCCCGAAATCGTGGAGAAGTCGGAGCGTTTGAGTCGAGAGTTTAAGTCGTTTTGCGTGCGAACGCACGCTTTGCGAAAGGTTTTTATTTCTGTCAAGGGGATTTACTACGAGGCGGAGATTCAAGGAGAAAAGATCACGTGGCTCGAGCCGCACGCGTTGGCGCAAACCATGCCCGAGGACGTGGACTACCGCGTCATGCTCACGTTTCTCGAGTTTTACCACGACTTGATGTCGTTCGTGAACTTTAAGCTGTACAAAGACGCTGGATTGCAATATCCACCGACTTTGAACGAGGAGATGGACGACGCCGCGGCGGGTCTGGCTGCCGTCGTGCACAAGCTCGCGAAGCAAGCCGACGCGGCGAACGCGCGCGCGCTGCCGGCGAATAGCGAAGCGGCGCGCGCCGTAGAATCGCGTGCGCAATCCCTCAAGGAAAAGCTCGCGTTGATCGCCGAACATCAAGACGAAGAAGAAGACGACGACGAAGACGCGCACATGGCGAACGATGACGACGAAGATGGCGGAGACGAAGAGATGACACCCGAGCAACGCGAGTGCGCGCGACTCTTCGACGGTCTCGTCTTCTTTATCAATCGCGAGGTTCCGCGTAACATGATGGTCTTCATCATCAAATCTTTCGGTGGCGAGGTGTGCTGGGATGGCGACGGTTCCCCGTACGACGCCGATGACTCGCGCATCACGCACGTCGTCATAGATCGCCCGACGAAGAACATGAAGCTGAATCCCAAAGTCGTGTACGTGCAGCCGCAATGGGTGTGCGATTGCGCCAACTGGCGCGTGCTCATTCCGCCCAAAGACTACGCTCCCGAATGCGAGCCACCGCCTCACTTGAGTCCGTTCGTCGGCGCCGATGACGATGGGTACACGCCCGAGTACGCCAAGACGCTGTTGAAGCTCCAAGAAGAGACGCGCGCCATTAAAAACGGCGTGCCGATGATCAAGGTGCTCGACGACGCGGACGCGGAAATGGACGAAGAAGCGGAGGCCGCGGCGGAAGAGAAGCGTTACAGAAAAGAACTAGAAGCGGAAATAAAGGGGGTTTCGTACTCAAAGTCTTTGGAGAAGAAGGACGAGGACGAGGACGAGGACGAGGACGAGTCGGACGACGACGCCTCGGACGACGACGCCTCCGAAGACGAGGACGCCTCGGACGAGTCGTCATCAGAGGACGAGAACGGCGACCCGAAGAGTCGCCTCACGTTCGACATGGCGCTGAGCGAAAAGGACAAAATCATGCGCGATCAGCTCGCCAAGGGTTCGGACGAGGAACAGATGAAGAAGATGTCGTACATGCTCTTGCCTCGCAAAAAGAGAGAGCTGTACAAAGCCATGCAAATCGGTATCGCGAAGAAGGAGAAACGCGCGGCCGAGCTCACGAGATTGGCTAACGAGCACAAAGAGAAGAAACGCGCCGCCGCGGAGGGCGAAAAAGAAGAACCGAAGAGTAAGAAGGGTAAGACGACCAAGGCGGCGAAGACGAAGTCGAAGAAGTGAGATTGTTTTCGCCCCTTCGTGTTGTAATAGAACGCTGAAATCACGCGATACGTCGAAACGATGGAGGCGATGAACAAATAATTCGTGATCCTATTAAATTGCGCTCGCGTCGCTCTAGTCAAGCGGTTTACACAAGGCGAATGACGCCCATCTCCGCGTTATCCCCGCGGCGGCTCAACGTGCGCACGATGCGTGTGTAACCACCGTTACGATCAGCATATCGCTTCGGCGCTTGCTCAAAGAGCGCCTCGACGACTTCCTTATCGTAAATGAACGCCTCCGCCATGCGTCGCTTGTAGTCATCACCATCCTTGGCTAATTGAATCATGTGCTCCACCGGCTTTCGCATCGCCTTCGCGCGCGCCATCGTCGTCGTCACCGTTCCGTGGCGAAGCAACTCCGTCGTCAACCCTCGAATGAGCGCCTTACGTTGATCCGCCGGCTTGTTAAGCTTCGCGTTCTTGTTCCCGTGGCGCATCATGGTCCACTTCCCTTGCTCGGTCTCCACGCCGAACGTCGCCCCCGCGCCTGCGTACGCGAAACCCGTCAGTCACAAGACCTAAAACCCTCAAACGCCCCCCGCGCGCCGCGGCGCGCCCCCCCCCCGCGCGCGCGCCGCCGCGACCCCCCGCGCGCGCGAACGCCGCGCGCCGCCCGAACCTCGCGCGCGACCTCCCATCGTCCCGCCCGCGCCGCCCGCGCGCGCCGTCGCGCGCCGTCGCGCGTCGTCGCCCCCCCGTCGCGACCCCACGCGTCGTCGCCCCATCCCTCGCGCGCGCGCGTTCGGCGACCCCTCGCGCGGTCCCCGCGCGCGCTCGATCGCGTCCACGAATTCTCGCGCGCACCTCTTCGCGAAATCTCGCACGGACGCGCGGTGTTCATCCCACCGAGCGTCGTCATCGTCGTCGCGTACATCGTCGTCGCGCTGTGACGTCCCGTCGCGCGCGCGCGCGCGCGAGGGTTTCGCGTCGATATCGTCGCGCATCCGATGGCGCTCGCGCGGCGTCGACTACGACGCGATCGCGCTTTTCTCTTCTATTTTTTTACGCCACCCGATCGCGCGCGCGCGCGCGATCGCGTCGATCGCTCGCGATCGCGATCGACGCGCGATCGATCGACCGCGATCGATCGATCGATCGCGATCGGTCGCCGCGGATAGGCCCGTCGGCGTCGTCGCGTCGCGCGCGTCACACGTCGACGGACGCGCGCGTCGTCGATCGCGCGCGGACGCGAGCGCGGCGCGAGCGCGGCGATTGGGTTCGGTTCGATGCGCGCGATGGCGCGGTCGTCGCGCGCGACGCGCGCGGGCGGCGCGCGCGGCGCGGACGCGACGCGCGCGCGGGCCGGCGCGGGACGGGACCGGCGCGCGGCGCGCGACGGCGCGCGCGCGCGACGCGCGGGCGCGACGACGCGGGCGACGGCGACGGCGTCGGACGTCGGGCGCGGGAAAGCGGCGATCGTCGTCGGGGGGGGGGTCGGAGGACTCGGGATGGCGTCGCGGCTGGCGAACGCCGGGTTTGAGGTGACGCTTTTGGAGAAGAACGGCGACGTGGGGGGACGGTGTCGAAGCGAGACGTTCGCGGGGGGGGGGGAAGGGTACAGGTTTGACACCGGACCGTCGTTGATGCTGCTTCCGGAGCGGTACATGGAGCAGTTCACGTCGGTGGGGGAGAAGATGGAGGATTACATGGACGTCGAACGCGTGGACCCGGCGTATCGCGCGCACTTTGGCGATCACACGACGCTCGATTTGTTGTACGACATCGAGGCGATGCGTAAGCAGTTAGATGAAGTCGAGTTCGGGGCGGGAGGGAGATACATCGATTGGCTCGGACGCGCGCGGGCGAGTTTGGATTACGGCGTCGCGGCGTTCATCGAGCGAGACGCGAACTCTATTCTGGATTTTGTGGATCTCTCTCGCGTCGGTCCGCTCGCGCTCGCGGTGAACCCGATCGATTTGTTGCTTCCGCAGTTTAACCAAATGGCCAAGTATTTCAAGGATGAGCGCTTGCGCGCGCTCTTCTCGTACCAAGAGTTGTACGTCGGCTTGAGCCCGTACAACGCGCCGGGCGTCTTCTCTTTGCTCGCCGCCACCGAGCTCACGGATGGGGTGTGGTACCCCAAGGGCGGGTTCACCAAAGTGCGCGAAAGCTTCAACGCGCTAGCGGAGAAGAAGGGCGCCAAGGTTCGCCTCAACAGCGAAGTCGCCGAGATTCTCACCGAGGAAGTGAGCGGTTTGGCGGACGCCAAGGGCGGCTCGCACACGGGACGAAAAGTCACCGGCGTGCGCTTGGCTTCGGGCGAGATAATGAACGCAGACGTCGTCGTCGCTAATCCGGATTTACCGTGCGTGTGGGATCAAATGCTCGACTCGGTGGGCGAGCCGGCGAAGAAGGAGAGCGAAAAGTGGGAAAACGCCGATTATTCGTGCTCCGTGCTCGAGTTCAACTGGTGCTTGAAGAAGGAAATCCCTGGATTGTTGCACCACAACGTTTTTCTATCTGGTGACTACAAGGGAAGCTGGGAGCGTCCGGCGACGGTGGATGACTTTGCAGCGCCGCGTCAACACAACTTTTACTGCCACAACCCGGTGTACACGGATAAGACGTGCGCGCCGGAGGGCGGTGCCTCGCTGATGATTTTGCTCCCCATTGCGAACATTAAAGAGCAAGAAAATATTTGCAAGAAACGGGGCGTTCCGGTGCCGAGTGAGACCGAACTCGTCGAGGCTGGCCGACAAGCCATCTTGCGACGCTTCAAGGAAGCGGGTCACGGCGACCTCACAGAAATCATCGCGCACGAATCCGTCACCGTGCCCTCGGAATGGCGCGACAAGTTCAACATTAAGAACGGCGCTGTCTTTGGTTTGTCTCACGGGTTGTTGCAGCTCGCCGCGTTCCGACCGCCGGTGCGCACGGGCATCAAGCAGCTTGACTCGCCCGTCGTCGACGGCTTGCATTTCGTAGGCGCGTCGACGCGACCGGGTAACGGCGTTCCGCTCGTGCTCATGGGCGTCAAGGTTGTCGCCGAACAAATCATGAAAGAAGCGGCTTAATTAAATCGATTGCATCGCGGGAACGTGTATTTAAAACTTTAGAAATATTCAGTCCTCGTCCGCGTCTCGTCTCGTCTCATCTCGAAGAGTGCCTTCATTTCTCCACACGCTCGATGTTCCTCATCTTCCTCGCCTTTCTCGCCATCTTTCCCGGCTCGATCGCCGCCTCAAACGCCACGCTAAACTGCTCCGATGTTAACGTCGTCATCGGCTCCGCCCTGCGCGACGCCTCCAAGGATTCTCTTTTTGCGACGTTGGCCAAGTTCAGTGAGCTCGACGCGCTCGTCGTGCCTGGCGGCCTTTTCTACGAAGTCACGGGCGATTTGACCTTCTTCGTGCCTTCTGACGACGATCTCGAAGACGAAATCGAGTACTGGAAAGACATCCTCGAACTTACGGGGGAGGAATCCGTGCTCGAGAACAGGGCGTACGTGCAAGAGATTCTTCGGCAATACATCGCGTACGGCAACGTCTCCGTCGGGTATCGCGGTCTGTTTGTCACCATCGATGGAAGCATTTACAACTGGACCGATGCAGACGGGAGTGGGATGTCCAAGATCGAGCTGCAGCCCGTGGGGGTGCAGTTGCTCGAGGAGTCACCGTTGATTCTCTACGTCAACGAAACCGACGCGCAAACCGAGACGTGCAGTCGCGGCATCGAGCTCGCTCGCGTGGTGCGTGATAGAACTTACGTGCGTATGGCCGTGAGACGATCAGTCAAACGAAGCGCGCGCGGGCGACGCGGGAAACGACGTTTGATGCGCAGATTACTCTCCCAGAGATTACAACAATTAAATACCGCGGTCTAACGTGGTCTCGTCTCGCTCGTAGGGGCGACGCCGGCCATGAGGGACGCCCGCTTACTCCTTCCGCCATTTACCCGTAAATAGTCGGCGGATACACTACAGAGTCAATGATTGCCTCGACTTGCGCGCGCCACTTGTCTTCCTCCGCGCGCGGATACTGCGCGGTGGCCGTGTACAGGTGACTGACTCGTCCGTCGTAGCCGAGACCGGCGAGAACAAAGAAAATGCTGTTAATTCCAGTCGACGGCTTGGCAAACTTGTACTCAACCTTGTAGTAATCGCCCTTACCTACCGAATCGATCAACTCGGCGAATTGAATCCTGTCCTCTTGTCCTTTCTTCGCCCGCGGTTTGTTCAACGGCACCACCAAGCCGTATCCGAACCCGTACGCGTCGCCGAGCGAGCCCATCTTCGTGAAATCCGCCCCCGCCGGCGTCGCGACGATCGTCACGTTCACATCCCTCACGTTCGCACCGGGAGGGGAGATCGTGAACAAGTCACGGGCGCCTCCACCGAGGATTTCCTCGCTCGCCGGCGTCTCGCCCGTGGACGTCGTCCAGTCGCTCGGGTACTGCACTTTGAATTTCAGCTTGTCGTCCTCGTACGTCGTCAGCGCCGCCTCCGCGCGCGCGGCCTCGGGTTCGCCCATCGCCGACGCGCCGACGACGACGAGCGCGGACGCGAGAAGCGCGCGCCTCGAGCTGGAACCATCGCGATGGTTTTCGGGGACGTCAGCACTCGCGCCGACATCGCGCGCGGTCGCGGACGCGCGCGGCGATGCGCGGCCCGATCGACGCGCGCGACGCGTCGGCGCGCGCACGTGCGCGCGCTGGAGCGCGAGTCCGCCGAGCGCGGGCATGGCTCGGCGCGTCCCGAAGTGTCGCGACGCCGCGGCGCGCGTCCGCGCGAGATATTTTAGACGAGTCACAAAATGTCTTACAAATCATCGCCGAGATCGAGCTCGACTTTCGTCCCGGGTTGATCCTTAAACGCGGGCTGGCCCAAGTACGGACACCCCGCGCACCGGAACGCGTCGCCCAGCGCGCAGTTCCCGCACGCGCTCACGAAGGTTTCCTCGCTCGCCGCCGTCGTCGCCTCCTCCGCGGCTTCCGCCTCCGCGCGCCCGCACGTACAATTCTTACACGCCTTCTTCCCCGCCCCGACGTCGCAATCATCATACTTCACCGGCGCCGTGTTCACGTCCAGCTCCGTGAGCAGCGCGCTCTCGTCGATGAGCTCGTCGTCGTCCGCCGCCGCGCTCGCGCCCCACGCGTCCGCCGCGTCCGCCGCCGTCGCGTTCACCCTCACCGCTCGCGATTTCAGCGCGAACGCCGTCCCTCGCGCCCAGTTCGGTTTCACGCATCGCACCACCCCATCGTCCTCGCGCGTGACCGTCGTGAATCCCGCCAGCACCATCGCCTCCGTCGTCGCCGTCGCCGTTCGCTCGTCGTCGACGACGACGCCCAGCGCCCCCCCCGCGCGCAGCTTTTCGCTCGCGCGCGCGCACGCCCGTCGCGCCTCGCTCGCGTCGCGCGCGCGCGCGAAGTACGCGTCGCACGACGCGCGCTCGAGCGCGTCCGCGTCGTCGTCGCTCGCGATCTCGCGCGTCGTCGCGTCGGCGCCGTCCGCGAGCGCGCGCAGGGTTTCTAAAATCTCCGCGCGCCGCGGCGCGGCGACGTCGCGCGCGACGTCGAGGGCGAGGACGGACATCGCGCGTCTCGTCTTCGCGTCGCTCCGCGCGCGCGCGGTCGCGCGGCGTCGCGGCGCGTCGAGGCGCGCGTCGATGTGTGACGTCGGTCGCGCGTCACGTATTTAAGCTCATTTTGGCCCATATAAGGGCTCCGTCACGGACGGGCGCGCCCGCGACCCAACACTAATAGCTTGACGCGGCGTCATCTTCCGCACACGCCGCCGCGACGCGCGCGCGCTCGGCGGTCGCGCGCGCTCGGAAGGACGCGAACGCGCGCCCGGCGCGCGTCGGCGGCCGCGCGCGCGCGCCCGGCGCCATGGGGTGGCTGTGGGGCGACAAAGCGTCGGTCGTCGATGGACAGGAATTGCAAGCGCCCGCGCGACACACGACGCCCGCGGGCGCGTACAGCGTCGCCGTGCGCCTGGTGGAGGCGAAAAACCTGCAGGCGATACAAGCGTTCAGCCTGCTGCAGACGCTGATGAGCTTTAGGCTGAAGACGCAGACGGTGCACGCCGATCGGTTGCCGAACGTGGTGGGCAAGGTGAAGCTGCAGCGCGCGGGGTTCGAACCGCAGAAGCGAAGGACGGTGATCGAGAAGGAGACGGCGTCGCCGCTGTGGAATCAGTTGTTTTATTTTGATCGAGTCGAGGTGGCAGAGGATGAGCTGGAGGCGTGTAACGTGGTGGTGAACGTGTGCGATAAGTCGAGAATCGGCAAGGACATGGTGATCGGGAGCGTGGACATAAATCTCGCCGCGGTGTACTTGTCGAAGACGCACGAGATTTGGAACGAGTGGTACACGTTGACGGATTTCTCGGGGAGGCGATCGGGGAGTCAAGGGGAGTTGTGCCTGTGCGTGACGGTGCTGCGAGACGGCGACTCTCCGCCGCTGCACTTGGATGAGAAATTTAGCGACGGCGAGGAGGAAATGGTCGAAGTCGGACAGTTTGAAACCGCCAAAGCTCGCGCAAAGCGCGTTAAACGCGCTGAGAAAAAAGCGTTGGAGAAGTTGCAACATGACGAGGCGGAAATGACTCGCAAGAATGTGCAAGCTTACATTCTAAAGGCGTGCGTGTACAGCGGTAGAGAGTTTCCGAGGATGGATAGGTTCGGCGCGGGAGGCTTGGATGCGTATCTCAAGATATCCTGTGGGTCGGCGAAAGAGGCGAAGACGCGAGTGATCACGAGTAAGAACCCGGATTGGAACCAGGAGATTGTCTTGCGACTTTTAGTGCCGGGCGGCGAGCAAGGTATCGATGCGATGCCGCCCTTGCGTATGAGCGTCATGGATAGAGACGTCATGGACGCGGATGATCACGTCGCTTCGACGGCAATTAGTTTGAAGGATATCTTAGATCGCCCGAAGGCGTACGAAAAACCGAAATGGTACTGCTTCTACGGCGGTTTACGTGGCATGGAAGTTGCGTTTTTTAGTCGCATGTCAAAGTTAGCCAAGAGAATGAACGCGGGATACGTGGACGGTGCAGCATACCGCGGTCGGACGTTGATATCGTTCACATTAGAGCCAGAGAACCGAAGAAACAAGCACGCGCGGGCGAGGAAATCGATTCCTCCGGTGTTGGCGAAGATGGGCAAGGAGTGGCGTTGTTTTCTTCACTCGCAAATCATGAACGTGGAACTCTTCCAAACGAAAGCTACGGGCAAAATGTTATCCGTCGACGTCCGCATGGGGCTTGAATCCACGTCATCGCCCTCAGTCATACTTCGAGGCGAAGGTGGATCGCTCAGCGCCGAGTGCTACGCCAACGTTCAGTGTAGCTTGGCGCCGTTGTTGGTCAAGATTCCAACGCCTTTCGAGGGACCACTCGCGGGTACAGGGTCGCCAGACGTCTTTGTGAACGTTAATATTTTGAGTGGAAACGGCTCTCGACGTGTGGGTTATTGTCGCATCCCAGTCACCGAGCTCGTGCCGGTGAACGAAACGTTGCGACCGAGGGCGTCGCCGACGAACGCGGAATTCCCGTACGGCTGGAAAGTGCAAGGGTGGTTTCCTCTCAGAGCGGATGCACTCAGCAATCACAAGTGGTTTCATAGTCGCCGCGCCGAAAACGTCAAACCGATTGGGCAGGTACTTCTGCGTCTCATGATTCGAGGATCAAGCGCTGGAAAGCACGCGGCGGGTGAAGCATACGTCGACGAAGATGACGTCAAGAGCGTGGCTTCCGACGCTGAAGCAGCCATGGACGATCGGCGCGGGGATTTGGAGCGCAAAGCAGAGCTTCGTGGCGAGCGCCTCGCTGCAAATTTAGAATCAGAGTTCGTTGAACCTCTTCCAACTCGTCCATTCATGCTTCGGATGGAGTTGTATCAAGCGCGCGATTTACCGGCCGCTGACGCTCACGGTTCAAGCGACCCTTTTGCGGTGCTCCGAGTCGGTCGCAACATCGCGGAGACGAATGTGGTGAATTCAACGACGTCACCTTCTTGGTTCCGAGAGTTATTCGTTCAAGTGGATCTTCCACTCGTAGTTAAGGACAAGAAACGTCTGCCTGATGGTACGCTTGTCACCGACGGCGACGACTCGGATGAGGATAGCGAGGATGTCCTACTTGATCCGTCTCGAATGACGGAAATTAACGCGGCAAATGATGGCAACTCGAGCGATGCCAGTTTTGATTCGCGCGATTACGATGTGGAGATGGCTGAAACGTCGACAAAACCTCAAAAGAAGAAAGAGAAGTTCGTCGGTAAAGGCGGCGGCGGCGGTGTGGGGCAAGAGTTTGAAGGAATTGCATGGTGGGCGGCGCCATCCTTGAATGTCATGGTTTTTGACAGAGACGAAGGATTGCTCATGATGGACAACGATCCGTTATCTGTGCTCTCGTTGCCTTTGATTCATCCTGCCGCTGCGGAAGCCGAGCGGCGTGGCGACGATAACTTTAGCGTCATCGCGTCATCTATTTTGTCCTTCTATTCAAAGTTCAGTCTTGATTCTGAATTCCCAGATAGATACGATGACATTGCAAATTACGAAGTCGGTGCGTTGTCGGCTGAACCCGAATGGTATCCGATGCGCCAGTTGAATCCAAAGAAAGGTTTGAGCGTCTCACCAATAGACGCGGGCGGTTACATTCTCATGTTTTATGAGTTGTTACCGATGCCCAAGGAAGGCATCGCAGCGTACGCCGGTGTCGCAGACTCTTCCTTCAAGGCGCTCGCGTTGATGAGGCTCAACTCTGCAGTCCGTCCGCTCGAGGACCATTACGGCGCAACCGCTATCGCAGTAGAGCTCGTTGTGTTGGGTGTGCGCGGGTTGACACCTTACAGAGGTACTCCAGTCCATCGTCCTTGCGTCGAGTTTGAGCTCAACGGTGTGACGCCCTTGTACTTTGGTTCGCGCGCTCATCTCGCACGAACACGTCAGCAAATGTATCCAAACGGACCGAACGCAAACTTCAAGGGAGAGATTCTCAGACTGAGCGGAATGATGACGAGGCTCAATAAAGTCCGTCTCAGTTTATCCATCCGTGTGATGGATGGTCGGAACAGTTCGACGCACATCATCGCGACTGCCGAGCATGCACTTCGTGTCCGCGATTCCGAAAAAGTCGAAGAGGCTGAATTCGTGAGTAAACTGAAGTCAGTCAAGATTCGTAAATTGACTCCAGACGAGATTCGCGAGAAGCTCATGGCGGAGATGTCCGCGACTGTATCCGAGTCGGAGAGAACTTTCGGTACGAACACTACTTTGTACGAGGACGACTCTGACACAGTCACAAACGAGTTCAGCGACGCCGACGACGACTCTGAGTTATTCGGCGCGAGTGTTACTTTTAAGAATAAAAGTGGATCCATGAAACGGTCGAGTACAGCTATAAACCAGTCGACAAGCATGCTGGGTAGCTCTAAGAGTAAGATGTCGCGATTGGCGAGTTCGAAGTCTATGCAAAAAGGGCAAAAACAGGGAAAAAAATTGACGGAGCCGGAGTCTGCCGCGGGTTATCACATGATTCGCTCAATGGATGGCAAGCGGAAATACATTCCGCTCGAAGATTTCAGTAAGGAAAGACGCAAGTCTAAAAATCAGCTGATGTCTATCAAAGAAGTCGAGCGTCCAGATTCTTCCGAGTCAGACTCGGACAAGACTGAAATTAGCGGGACGGAGACGGAAAAGTCGTACGCCAGCAGCGAGAGCGATAGCGACGACCTCGGCAGTAGTACGTCGAAGGACGACAACGATGACGCGGAGTCGGTGGAAGAAGAATCGAGTGACTCCGATGCGGAGCAACAAGACGCCATCACCTTTGACGACGGCACCGGTAAGCTCCCGATTTGGATGGAGGGCCGAATGATCCTCGCAGGCGGCTTACTCGAGGACGAGCTGCGGCCCTTGCAGTTCATGTCCATCCCAGTGTACCATGCGAAAGGATTCGCGGACAACACATCTGAAAAAGAACTCGCGGGTGTCGTCAAGGTTGCCATCCGAAGCGTACCACTTCGGGAAGACACGAGTTTTGTCGCAGAAAACCTTCTCGAAAATAAGGTCAACCGAAAAAGAGCTCTCAAGGAGGCGCTGAACAAGAAGGAAAAGAAGAGGCGCCTGGATAGAATTCACGAGGAAGAGATGGCGAGATGGGAACCAGAGGAAGATTTCGCAACCATGGGTAAAGATGAGTTTCTTGAAGTACAGCGAATTGCGGGAGGAGGCGATTTGGCTTCCGCACCAACGGAGGTCACGGTTCGCGTGTACGTGATTCGCGGAAGAGACCTTCGAACGTCCGACCCGACGGGTTTGTGCGATCCGTATCTCATCGTCAATCAACGTGGTTTGAAGAAGCGTTACGGTAAGCGTGAAGATCGAGTCGAACGAACTCTTTCGCCGTGGTTTTACAAGGTTTTCCAGTTTCAGACCGACGTCCCTGGTGACTCCATCGTAGACATCAACGTGTACGATTGGGAAAAGAGAGGCAAGGATATATTATTGGGCACGTGCTCCATCGACATCGAGGACAGATTCTTCTCCCCAGTGTGGGTGCAAAACCTCTCTGAAACGCCACCACTGGAGATGAGACCGTTACTTCTTCCGGACAGCGACACTCCACAAGGCTTTTTAGAAATGTTCGTTGAGATCCATGAAGGTCACGACGCGCCTCCGCCGGCGTTTCCGTTGCAGCCGCCTCCGGTGATGGAAGTTGAACTTCGATGCGTCACGTTTGGCGCGCGAAAAGTCGTGAACAAAGATGTCGGTGGTAAAAATGACTTGTTCTTCAAGCTTACCCTCGTCGGTCTCGATAGGACGCAAACTCGCTTCACGGAGGCGCAAGAAACCGACACGCACTGGTTCGCCACGGATGGTCGAGGCAGCTTCAACTTTAGAAACATCTTCAGGTTTGAGCTTCCGATCGCTCGAGGGGCTTTGCGAATCTCAGCGTACGACAGAGATTTGTTCAGCGCTAACGATGCCATCGGGGAAGTTACGATTCCATTGACGGGCATGTGCCGACAGCTCATGCGCGCGGTGGACAACTCGCCTGATGGAGAGTTGGCCACCGAGGCGACTGTGGAGTTTAAGTCGTCTTTCACAGACAGTTTATCGACTTTCAACATCTTCGACGGCGCGGCTGAAGGAAGGTGGTTGAAGTTGTATCACCCGAGCAAGCCCAACGAGTGCCAAGGCGAGGTGGAGATAATGCTCTCACTCATGCCGGTGCGCAAAGCTGAAGTCAGGCCCGTCGGCGCCGGGCGCGATGCGCCGAACCGAGATCCGGAACTCAGAGAACCGGTGCGCGCGAGATTGAGTCTCATGGACCCGCTCGGATCGCTTTCTTTAATTCTGGGCCCAGAGATGCTTCGAAAGATTCTCATCGTCGGTTGCTGTCTGCTCTTCATCGGCATGTTCGCTGGTTTGTCCGTGTTCATCATCAACGATTTCATCGGCGCGTACGTCACCATCGCGGTAAACCAACAGGCAAAGAAATTCGGTCTCGATACCGGCGGATCCCCTTCCGCGGGCCCACCGCCGATTGGCCGCTAGCACACATAGAATTTAGCTAAAAAGTTGTCGATCACAAGGTGATTGTAGGAAAACAGTTTTTGTTTCCGCGCCGATTCGATTCGCTTTGCTCGCGACACCGCGATCCGAGAGACACGAAGAAGACGACGCATGCAGGACGATTCGCTCGAGATGTGCGAGTCGTGCACTTGCGAACGATGGGCAAATAATATTTTGATATCACAAGAATTGCATTGTGAAGAACGATTGTCAGAATGCGCGCGCGCAACGGCTCGTGCCAGCCGGTGGCTTTTTTGTACTTTTTTTCATTTCGCTGTTTGGCTCATCGAATGTTCCACGACGGATTGCTGCGTTTCGTCTTCGTCTCACTCGACGGCGAAGCGTCCTTGGTCGACGCGTCCTTAGTCGCCGCGCCCTTCGTAAACGAGCCAGACGCTTTGAGAAGGTTCTTTTCGCTCCGCACGGAACCTTCCGCCTGCAACGCGTCGAGCTTGCTCACGAGGGCGTCCACCTGCTTCGGCTCGTACCGCGTGAACCCGCAGGTGATGTGCTTCGCCACGGGAGCACGATCGAAGTAAAACGCTCCCGGTTGCAAGTCTTCCGTCCCGGCCGTCAAGAGGTAGAGAATCGTATCCGCGCCCTGCGCGGTCGTCCGAAGCTTCCCCGCCATGGACGCGTAAAATTTCGGCAACGCGTTCGCCACCCCGGTCGTCGCCACCCACCCCGGATGCATGGAATAATACCCCACGTATCCCCTTCCGCTCTTCACGCGCTCCTCGCCCACGTTCTCTAGCTCCAATCGCGCCCAACGCTCCATCATCGCCGTCTGGTGTCGCTTCCCGCGCGCGTACTGCTTCACCCCGTCAAACTTCTTCGTCCTCCGCATCTCCAAATCCTTCACCTCCAGCGGCTCCGTCATCATCCCCGCGCTCGACACGACGACGACCCTCGGCGCGTAGTACCCTCCCTCGCCCTCCAGGTTCGCGTCCCCCTGCGCCGTGCGTCCCAGCACCGGCCGCAGCCCCGCGACGAGGACGTGCGTCCCGAGCGTGTTCACCGCGAAGTTCCGCTCGAATCCCTCGCTCGTGTTCCCTCGTTCGTGCACCATCGCTCCCGCGTTGCACACCAGCGCGTGCAGCGCTCGTCCGCTCGCCGTGTACCGCTCGACGAACCGCCGCGTCTGCGCGAGCGAGCTCAGATCGCACGCGTGCAGCTCCGCGCGTCCGCGTCCGCGTCCCGTCTGGCTCGCGCGCGCGTTCAGCGCCTCCACCGCCGCGCTTCCGCGCGCCTCGTCCCGGCACACGCAGTGCACGCGCGCGCCGCGCTCGACGAGCGCGCCGGCGACCTCGAATCCGATGCCCTGGTTCGCGCCCGTGACGACGCACTCCGCGCCGCTCAGGTCGCGCTCGGGCAGCGCCGGCAGCCGCAGGCGCTCGAACGCGTCGCCGAGGTACGCCCTGTAGCCGTGCGCCGCGAACGCGAGCGCGCGGTACGCGCTCGTCATCGCGCGCGCCCGAATCTGACGCCGCGCCGAAGCGTCGCCGAGGTCGACCTCGGGACGCGAAGCGTCGCGTCGATTGTTTTTTTTTTACATCGCGCGCTCGGTGGACCACGCGCGCGGTTCGGCGGCGCGACAGGCGTCGCACACGCACTCGTCGGGCACGCCGAAGGCGTCGATCGTGTCGACGACGAGATCGGTGAGATCGACGGCGTCGCGAGAGGGAGGGAACGGGAACACCTCGGCGTCGCCGCTCGCGCTCGACGCGCCGTCCGCGGTGGAGACGAAATCTGGATCGAGCCAAGCGGTGAACGCGCACGGCGCGTCGACGACGACGACGTCGTCGTCGTCGTCGCCGTCGTCGCGGTGTTCCGGAAGCGCGTGCGCGAAGACGACGCCGCACGACGCGCACGCGCAGTCGACGGCGCCGCGAATCGCGGCGGCGAGAAAAAAGCCGTGCGCCCCCACGGGCTCGACGTCGCACGACACGGTGACGATCGACCCGAACCGCGACGCCGTCCCGTCGCGGTGGCCGAGCTTGACGTCCAGGCGCTCGCAGGGCACGTCCCACGTCGTGCGAAACGGCGGTTTTTCCTTTAAACCTTTGTACGCGCCGCGTCGGAAAACCACCAAACGCCGCGCGCGCGTCGCGCGCGTCGAGCGTCGCGCGTCCGCGTCGTCGCGCTTCGACGCCCCGCGCGCGCGCGGCGTCGCGCGCATCGTCGCGCGCGCGGGCGCGGCGGCGTCTGGCGGATGATGGGGCGGCGCGCGGGCGGCGGCGTTTTTCGGTTGATTTTCGTCGGCGGCGAGACGCGGCGCGCGCGCGAAGATGGGCGCGCGAAGATGGGCGATGTTACAGCGATATGTACAATTTACAGCCAATGTGCAGCGAGTTTACGCGTCTATTGTGTGGTTGGTGGCGCGGTCCAGTACCGCGCCGTACCGTCGGCGGCGCACGTCGCCATCGCGGGCTCGGCGCCCTCCGGGGCGTAATCGATCGAGCACACCACCGTGGATCGGTCGTGGGCCTGAAGCTCGCGCACGACGTCGCCCGTGACTAAATCCCAAAACACCACGCGGCCGTCTTCGGAGGACGCGACGACGTGGGCGTCGGTATTTGAGAATCGACACTCGGTTTTCGCGCGCTCGGCGACGTGCCCGCGATACGTCGCCATCGCGTTCCCGCTCGCGCAATCGAGCAGCGCGACGCGCGAGGTCAGGCACCCCACGATCAAACACTGTTTATCGTGACTGAAGCACACGCTCGTCACCGGCGCGCCGACGCTGTCGACGTGACATTTCCCGTTTCTTAAATCAATCGTCCTCGCGCATCCGTCCACGCACCCCGCCGCGATTTTCGCCCCGTCCTCGTCCACGCTCAGGCTCGTCACGCTGTCCCCGAACGCCACTCCCGTGCGCGCGTGCATCACCTGCATCGCCCTCGCGCCGCTCGCTCGACAATCCCACAGTCTGACGCTCGCGTCGTACCCCGCGCTCGCGCACAGCGCGTCCCCCGGTCCGCACAGCGCCGTCGCGTTCGCGCCTCCCTCGCCCTCGTGTCCGCTCCACCGTCGCACGCTCGCCCCCGTGGCGACGTCCCACAGAAACACGCCTCGGTCGCCGCCGCACGTGGCGATTCGCGCGCCGTCTCGCGCGCACGACGCGTCGCGAACCTCTCGCGCGTGTCCGCCGCGGTACGCTCGGAGCAGCGTCCCCTTGCGCGCGTTCCAGAGCGCGAACGCGCGGTCGCGCCCGCACGTCACGCAGTGCGCGGCGTCGCGCGAGAAGCGCACGGCGAGGACGGCGCCGTCGTGCGCGCCCGCGAGGTCGCGCGCGCGGTGCGTCGGCAGCGACATCGCGGCGCGGCGCGATGTGACGAAAAAGCGTCCCGGCGACGACGCGACGCGACGCGGCGAAAGCACAGCGCGACGCGACGCGACGCGACGGGACGCGCGAGCGATGCGCGCGCGATGCGCGGCGCGCGCGACGCCGACGCGGCGCGCGACGCGCGCGACGCGCGCGACGGGAGCGAAGGATGGAAAGACGACGGCGATGACGTCGCGCGAGCGTCGCGCGACGACGACGGTGACGAAGCGACGCGCGGCGACGACGCGCGGCGCGCGCGGGGACGAGGTGGTGGTGATCACGGGCGCGAACACCGGACTCGGGTACGAGACGGCGAAGGCGGCGGCGAAGGCGGGACGACGGGTCGTCGCGGCGGTGCGGGACGAAGCGCGAGGCGAGCGGGCGAAGACGCGCGTGCTCGCGGCGGTGCCGGAGGCGAAGGTGGACGTCATGCTCGTGGATTTGGCGGATTTTGAATCGGTGCGCGCGTTCGCGAGGGCGTTCGAGGCGAAGTACGATCGATTGGACGCGCTGGTGAATAACTCGGGCGTCATGGCGCCGCCGTCGCGAAGCGAGACGAAGGACGGGAACGAATTGCAGATGCAAGTGAATCATCTGGGGCACTTTTTGCTGACGTCGCTGCTGCTCGACACGATGGTGAACACGCCGTCGGACGATAAGCGCATCGTGAATCTGTCGAGCATCGCGCACAACTTTGGCACGCTCGATTTCCACAACGTCAACTCGGAGGGAGTCTTCGGGTATCCTTTTCTAGGATGGGCCACGTACGGGCGCACGAAGATGGCCAACATCATGTTCACGTTTGAGCTCGATCGTCGATTGAAAGCCAAAGGGGTGACGAACGTCGCCGTGAACGCCGTGCATCCTGGCGTCGTCGACACAGAGTTGAATCGTTCGCTTTCGCTCGACTTTTATCCGCAGTTAAAAGCCGCGGGCAAACTCATCACTCCGGAGCAAGGCGCGCGCGGCCAGATCGCGTTAGCCATGGACGAGAAGTACCGTGGCGTGAGCGGCGTGTACGTGAGCGAGCTGAGCGACGACGGCAAGCCGGGGGTGCACGAGCCGAAACGCGCCAACGAGCGCGCGTACGACGCCGAAGCATGGGCGCGTCTGTGGAAGGACTCTGTGAAGCTCACCGGCGCGGTCTGGTCCGTGTAGTTTAACTAGGACGCGCGCACTCATTTATTTTAATTCATTCACGCTGTTCAACGCTCAGCTGTCCTCGCCGTCGCCGTCGCGTCCGCCGACAGTTGCCTCGCTCTCGTCTCAGTCCTCAAAACCCACCTCGGCGTCTCCGTCGTTTCCGCACGCGCGCGCGCACGAAACGAACAAAGCGCGACTCCGCGCCATGGGTCTGCTTTCGAACCTGTTCGGTCGCGGCAGCGCGGACGCCAAGCTGCAAGATCAAATTTTCAATCTGAAATTCACCGCGAAATCACTCGCGCGCGCGGCGAAGAAGTGCGAGGCCGAGGAGCGCGCGAACAAATCAAAGGTGCGCGTTTTAACGCCGCGACGCTCGCGGTCGACGCGCGGACGCCGCGCGCGCGTTGGACGCCGCGCGCGGCGGGTGACGGGACGCGAACGAGCCAGGTGGCGGAGAACGCGCAACTGACGACGAGACGCGCGGCGAATCGACGACGCTCGCAGGTGAAGCGCGCGATCGAGCGCGGAAATATCGATGGGGCGAAAATACACGCGCAAGATGCGATACGCAAGAAGAACGAGGGGTTGAATATGCTGCGGTTGGCGAGTCGATTGGACGGCGTGGTGGCGCGTTTGGAGACGCAGGCGAAGATGAACGCGGTCAACGCAGACATGTCTGGCATCGTGAAATCGTTGGAGAAGAGCTTGAACACAAACAATTTGGAGAAGGTTTCGGAGACGATGGATGAATTCGAGAAACAGTTCGAGAATTTGGACGTTCAGACGGAATTCGTGGAGCAGGCGATGGGGAACACGTCGGCGTTGTCGACGCCGCCGGAGGACGTGGCGTTGCTGATGCAGCAAATCGCGGATGAGCACGGGTTGGAGTTTGCGAGTGATTTACCCGCGGCAGGGACGACGATTCCAGCGGCGAAACAAGCGGAAGCGGATTTAGCGAACCGTCTCGAGACGCTGAAGGGGACGTGATTCCGCGAGTCGCGACCAGCACCGCGGAGAGAATTGTAAGAATATTGTGTTTCACAGAATCGCAGTCTACTATGCGCGCTCTAGTTTTCGCGCGCGGTGCACTTGGCCCCACCAAAACACGTCGCGTACGGGAACGCTTGAGCGCACGTTTTCGTGAGCGCTTCAGCGGCGGCTTCACTCGCGTCGGCGTACGTGTCCAAAGCGTTCAAGTAATCATCAAGTGAGAACTCTGCACCCATCTTGGTCGCCTTGGCGCCTTCAACCAAGGCGGAGTCATCGCCAACCTCGCGCTTAGCGAAAGCAACGGCCGCGATGTCGACCGGGTGCGACGCTTCTTCGAACGACATCGAAGCTGCGAACTCAGAAGCCGTTTTATCGCCCATCAATTTCCCGACTTGCATCGTCAAAATCTTCTTCATCGCATTCGACTCGTCCATCTTCTCGACCGAACGCGCCAGCCGAACGATATTACGTTTCGCTCTGAAGCTGCTGGGGGCGATCTTTAATGCCTCATTTACCGTTTTGAGCGCCAGTATCGGTTTGCCTTGACGAATGAATACTTCGAACGCGAGAAGCTGCGTCTCCTCGTAATCAGCGGCGTGCTTCAACAGCGGTTCGACGAATTTCATCGCTTGTTCGAGCGGCTGATTGGTGTTTTCCAAAGCCTCACCGACAGGGTCTGGATCAACCTTCTGCGGGGTGTCCTTGGGGCTTTTGTTCTTGCTTTCCTGCGCCGCGGCTATCTTCTTTTGCTCCTCCAACGCCTCGAGGCGCGCCTTCTCCGCCGCTTCCTCGCGTTCTCTCTCGACGCGCATGTGCTCGCGGAATTTCGCGGCGTCGTCAGATGACATGGCAGCGATCTTTGCTTCTAAATCAGCCACTTTCTTAGCCGGTGGCTCGTCGAACAGGTTGACGTAAAGTGTGATCGCGCCCCGCGCCGCTTCGCGGAATTCCGGTCTCGCGAACATGCGATCCTCCGCTCGTAACAAGTCCAAGTACGCGCTAATGGACGTTCGTCGCAAACAGTACCCGTGAAAGTCGAATTCATCTTCGATAAACTGGTCAAAATGCGTGAGCACTGCGTGGTAATATTTTAACGCACGCCCGTACTTCTTCCCTCTGATGTGGCACTTGGCCGCCTCGAGCTCGAACCACGTCGCCTCCATGTCGAACGAATTCGTCGCCTGATCGCCATCACGCGCAAACATGGCTGCGAGCTGTTCCGCGTAAGCGTAACGCCCGGCACGCAACATGTGTCGCACACAGTTAGAGTTCAAGTACCTATCGGCGAGATCGAGTTTGCGAGAGGTTTCCGCGGCGTTCGCGGCGCCTTGCAAATCGCCTGCGTGCTCGAGAATTGTCGCCTTGTTCAAGTACAACTCCACGCACGAGTCGTTCGATGCGATCGCTTCGTCGATGCACTCGATCGCCTTGGCGAACTCTTTGGCGCCACCGTCGCTTGATCTACGCCCCATCTCGTCGTAATGCATGGCGAGCAGGTTGACCGCGTACATGACGCATTCCTTCTTTTCGTCCTCGGACTTTGTCGCACCGCCGGATAAAAACTTGCCACTTTCCTTGAGCGAGCGCACGGTGTCAGTAAAAATGTCTTCCAACAGTGTCGCTTTCGCCGAATTTTCGTACAAATTCCTCAAATCCTCAAACAAGCTCGGCACGCCTTTACGAAGTGGTTTTTCCACGTATGTCACGATGAGCTTCTTAAACTCTTCGCCCGCTTTGGTGAACGATAAGGGCAAACGCTTCGCCGCGGCGCAGTACTGCAACTTCGAACCGATTTCTTCGTAAAGCGATTTCAACTTTGCGATATCATCGTCTGAAATCTCCTTCGCGCCGTCGTGCACCTTCTCGGGAAGCCCCTTGACGACGCGCAGGGCCTCGTGATAATCGTAACTGTCAGGCAAACGTTCGAGCAACTTCCAATACGTCTCCTCAGCCGCAGCGTTCATGCCGAGCGCGACTTGCACCTCGCCCTTAAACGTCAGATATGCCACTTTGTCCACGATCGTCTCCTCACCGCGCTCTAACAGTGCCAAGGCGTCTTTTTCCTTCCCCGCCGCGCGCTTCAGCTTCGCCTTGAACAACGCGAGCTCGCTCGCGTCGAATCGCTTCATCAAGGGATCTTCATCCCTCCACGCCCCGCGGTGATCGATATTCGCCCCTCTTCGTATCTTCTCGTAACTGTCCAACACCTCATACGCGTTCTCGTGCTCCCCCATCAAATGTAACCCGCACGCCAACGCCACGTACGACATTCGCTGATCGCGCTTCCTCGACAAAATCTTCCATCTCAGCTCCACGAACGCCTTCACGTTTCTCGTCTGCGCGTACACCAGCGACAAATCCTTCATCACCAGCGAGTTCTCGGGATCGATCTTCAGCGCTTGCGCGTAGCACTTCGCGCTCTCCGCGTGGTTCCGCTCCGCTCGGTGCACCAACCCGAGCACGTGCCAGCACACGTGCGATCCCGGGTGGCACTCGATCCCTCGCGCGCACAGCGCGTGCGCCTCGTCGTGGCGCTCGTGTCCCTCGTCCATCGAGCGCACGATCAGCCCCTTCATCGCCAGCGTTTCGCCGTGCTCGGGAAATTTCTTCAGGATGGCATCCGCCGCCGCGACGCCCTCGGCGTACTTTTTCGTCTCGTACGCGTCGACGACGGCGGTGAACAGCGCGCGCTCGCGATTGGGAAGCGCGTGCGGGTCGTGCGACATCGCGCGCGCGAGGGCGGCGCCGCGCGCGGCCGAATGGCGATCGACCGCGCGATGACGATCGCGCAGCGCCGCACAGCACGGCGCGCGGGGCGCGCGACGCGAGGGCGAACCGCGCGAGGGCGCGAAAACGCGCGATGCGCGCCGACATCGCGCGCGCCGCGGCGACGCGGGCGACGCGCGCGCGAGAGAGCTCGGCGATGATTTCAAATCTTTTGACAGCTGCGCGCGCGCGCGGGGCGCACGCGCGCGGGGAGTCGCGCGCGTACGCCTCGGGCGACGCCGCGACGTACGGGAAGGTTTTGAGCGACGCGCGCGGGCGCGCGCGGGAGGCGGCGTCGAAAACGATGGAATCGGCGCGCGCGGCGGCGGAGCGCGCGAGCGCGAACGCGACTCGACGAGCGCGCGACGCCACGGATCGGGTGCTCGGGAAACGGGCGAGCGAGTATTTGTGGACGGCGTCGTCGATGAATCCCGGCGTCGTGAAGCGAGCGGTGGAACAGCGGGCGCTGAGCGCGATCGCGAGGCATTGGCGGAGTTTGGAGGCGGCGAGCGCGGCGGCGTGCGGGACGGCGACGTGGCGCGCGGCGCGGGCGTTTAAGAGCGATGTCATGGGCGTGCCGTGCGATAGTGCGGTGTTTGACGTGGCGTTTGGCGATCCGTCGATGCTCGGTGGGTCGATGTTACTCGCGGGCGTCGGGGCGTTCGCGTTGCGGCAACGGTGGCGTTTGGACGTCGATTACGCGGTGACGCTCGCGATGCGCAGGCTCGAAGCGCACTCGGGCGTGCGCGAGCTGCTCGGTGGACCGGTGACTTTGGGAGAATCGCGCGTTATCGTCACTTCAGGTGGAGGTCTCGCGCTGTTTAAGCGCACGACTTCTAGAGTTTTTGGCGCCGTCACGCTTCCCGTGAGCGTGGACTCGAAATGGGCGCACGTCGCGTTTGAATTACGAGGCACGCGCAAGCGCGGCGTCGTCAGCTTGGGCGCGCGCAAGTGGGGTGGAATGTATGGAATACCGCTGCTCGCGCTCGAAGTGCAGAGTCGCGACGGTGAGGCGTATCGATTGTTTTTGGAAGGCGGAGCGAAGGATTACGACGCGAGCGTGTTGCCGTCTCTGCGCGAACCACTCGAGGCAAGCACCAATAACGTCGAGTACAAGCGCGCGAAGGCGGCCGCGGACGCACACGACGCAGAGCACGCCGCCGCTATTTCAGCGCAATTGCGCGCGGCGCGTGCACCGAAGCCGCTAGACGAGGGCGGAGGCATGCACGCGCACGAACGCGCCATCGACTTCGCTTCGAGCGCGTTGCATTTCGTGCGCAAATCCGTGGCACAAGTCAAAGCGCGGGGGACACAAACGCAAACCTAGCTATCTGTAACATTAGTATCTGTACAATGAAATCAAGGCATCAACATCTGCCGCTTCCCCACGAAAGGCTCCCGTTCGAGCACGACGCGAGCGACTTCAGCGTCGCGATGAATGCGCTCAACGAGCGCCTCAAGCGTCGTGAAATCAGCCTCAGGGCGAATGTACCCCACGACAACGAGACTGAGCTCTTCTCCGTAAAAGTCACTTTCGAATTCATGCAGGAGCCACGGCTCGATCGTCTTCTTCGAGTTGTCAAAGTACGGATTCCATCCTATGCTCATCACCATCTTGTGCGTCTCGCCTCGAATCGACGCGAATCCTAGATAAATGCCCGGCGCGAGCGAGTCGACTTGATGCTTCAACGGCACAATGTCCAAGTTCGCCGTCGGAATCCCGAGCTGCGTCGATCCCCGACCGAATCCCTTCACCACCGGCCCTCGCATCTCGATCGTCGGCACCGGCAACACGCGATCCGCGCTCCCGTCGCCGACCGGCAACCAGTCGTCGAACGCCGGCAGACCAAACTTTTCCAACTCCAAGTCGTACAACGAGTGCAGAACCACATCGCTCCACGCTTCGAAGCACTTCCGATCGCGTATCGATGGAATCGCAATCGTTTTACACCCCGCACGCCGCGCCGCTTCGCATCCCACCGGCGTATCCTCCAAAACCACGCACGCGCTCGCCTCCGCGCCCAATTTCGCGCTCGCGGCGACGAATATCTCCGGATCGGGTTTCCCTCGATTCACCATGCATCCCGTAACGACGCAATCCATCATCGCCAGCACGTCCTCGTGTCCGCGCATCTTCTCCTTTAAATACGTCGCCGGCGTGCTCGTCGCCAAGCCGAACGGGACGCCGCGCGCGCGCAGATGTTCCAACAAACGCCGCGCGCCCGGCATGAGCCTGACCTCCCGCCATCTGGCGTCGAGCAGCGGTGACGTGCGCTCGAGCAGGGCCTCCCCGGTGACGCGCTCGAGCGTCGAGAGCTCGAGCGAGGCGCACAGCGCGCGCGACGCTTCGAGCGGACGCATCCCTCGCACGCGCTCGAGGGCGTCGTGGACGACGGACGGGGACAGGCGCGGCGCGATCTCGAGGACGACGGCGGTGCAAATCTCATCGACGAGCTGCTCGGTGTTGATCAGCGTGCCGTCGAGGTCGAGGATGACGGTGGGGGCCATGGCGCGCGCGGCGGCGAGTGGGGACGCGAAGCGGCGCGAGGCGAAGCGCGAGACGTCGATGGCGTCCACGGCGACGCGGGAGTCGAACAGACGGCGGAGACGCTGGATTGGCTCGTTTCACAAGTCGCTCGCGGCGCGCGCGATGGCGCGCGCGATCTCGCGGTTGGTCAGACTGACGCCGAGACGCGCGCGAAGACGGTTTCGCGCGGATTTAATCGTCACGGCTTGATTTTCGTCGACGAGGGATCTCACGCACTGCACGACGGTCTCGTCGAGCAGATTCTCTCCGTCGCGAGGGGCGACGACGGCGCCTTTGGCCATGGCGGTGACGCGGCGCGAAAGCTGGAAGAGCGCGGCGGCGTCGCTGCGGTGCATGGGCGCCGCCGCGAGGATGCGCTCAAAGGCGCGTTCCTCTCGCGCGATGATTTCCTCGTCGTCTTCGTCGTCGCCGTCTTCGCCATCGCCGTCGTCAGCGCTCGCGCTCGACGTGGATGCGCCGACGTCCGATCGCAACACGTCGAGCGTTCGTCGCGCGGCGACGATTTCGTTTCGCAGCGTCACCTTTTCGTCCACGGTGAGGAGCTTTGCCTTCTCCGGTAAAATTTCGCCGTTCGTCGCTTCGCCGCCGCACGCCATGAATATTTCGTACGCTAATATGCCGACCGCGTGCGATAAGTTTAAGCTCGTCGGACCGGTGCCGCCGGTATATTTTAAACTCTTGCGGCAAATCTTACCCGCCCCCGCCGTCGGAATGGCCACCGCGGCGTGCGCCCAACTCAACTCGTCGTTCGTCAACCCCGTGCGCTCGTTCCCGAACAGCACCGCGACTTTCCCTCGTTTCGCCTCCTCGCGCACTCTCTCCGCCGCCTCCCTCGCCGTCATCAGCGGTGTTCCGCTCCTCGGTCTCGCCGTCGTCGCCAACACGAACGAGCACCCTCGCAGCGCCTCCTCCGCGTCGTCGCATCGCTCGGCGTCCGCCAACAACCAATCCGCCGCGCACGCGTACCGCATCGCCTCCTCGCAAAGCGGCGTCGTCCGCGCCTCGCTTCCCAGAACTTCGCTCGCCCGTTCGGGCGCGCGTCCCTCGCCTTCGCTCGCCTCGTCCGAGATTTCTCGCGTCGCGTCGCCGCTCCGCGTCGTCGTCGTCAGCACGAACGGCCCGACGTCCACGAGCGCCAAGTCGTAGATGCCAAAATTTTGCATCACGCGCGCCGCCGCGCCCACGTTCGCGGGGCCTTGCGGCGCGCACATCACGAACCGCACGTTCGACAGCGCGGGGATCGCGCGCTCGACGTCGTCGACCCACGGTCGGGCGTCGGCGGATCCACTCGTGGCGAAAAGTGCGCTTTTTCGACGCGGCGCGCGGCGGCGGGACGACGACGTCGAGCGCGCGCCGCGCGAGGACGCGCGAACGGACGCGGACGCGCGCGCGCGATGCGCGCGCGCGTGCGGCATGGCGAACGGCGCCCCCGGGCGCGCGCGCGGGGCGCGGTGTGCGGCGAGAGGGGTCGAGCGGGACGCGCGGCGAACGCGAGCGAACGCGCGAATGAATGATTCGTAATTTACAGCGGCTCGCGCGCGCGCGCGACGACGGACGCCACGTCACGCCGCTTTCGCGCGCTTCGCATCCGGTGCGACGTCGTCGCCGCCCGACGCGCGGGCGTCGTCGTCGAATATATCCGGCGCGACGAACTCGCCCGTCTCGGCGTCTAAAATTGTCAACGTCCCGTCGAAGACGTTGAACACCGCGCCGATCACCTCCAGCGTCCCCTTATCCATTCGCTCCCGCACGAACGGAAACGTCGCTAAATTCCTCACGCTGTTTCGCACCAACTCGTGCTCGAGCATTCGCGCGCGAATGTCCGGGTCGTACTTTTCGCACACCTCGCGCACGCTCGTCTTCGTGAGCGCGACCCACGATCCGATGAACCCCTCCCCGGTCGCCTCGTTCGCCGCGAACACCGCGGGATCGCCGTTCGGGTCGCCACCGTACTTTCGCAGTCCCGCCGCGGCGCCGCCGCACTGCGTGTGTCCCATGACGACGATGAGCGGCACCTCCAGGTGCGCGACGCTGTACTCCACCGCCGCGCACGTCCCGTGGTGCCCGAAATCGACCCCCGTGTACGGCGGCACCAGGTTCGCGACGTTCCGCACCACGAACACGTCCCCGGGCGCGGTGTCGAACACGATCGCCGGGTCCGCGCGGCTGTCGCAGCACGCCACGACGAGCGCGCGCGGGTTTTGTCCGCGCTCGGACAGCTCGCGAAGCGTCGACCGCACGCATCGCGCGCCGCTCGCGCCGCCGTCGCGCGCGCGCGCGTCCCGGCGCGCGTCGAAGTGCGCGGCGCGAAAATCGCGGTAGCCCGCGATCAAGTCGCGGATCGCGTCGGACGGCATCGCGCGACGCCGCGCGTCGGCGTGTGCGCGCCGAGGGGTGCGCGCGCGCGACGCGCCGCGTCGGCACACGCGCGCGCGCCGACGTCGCGAAGAAACGCGCGCGCGAGACGGACGCGATCGAGCGCGCGAAAATGGGGCGCGCGGGCGCCGCGCGCGCGGCGATGGACGACGAGCGGGCGTCGAAATTGAGGGCGGCCGCCAACGCCTTCGCGGTCGATCGCGCGCGCGAGGAAGCGGCGCGAAGCGGCGCGCGCGAGGACGCGATGCGACGCGCGACGACGGTGGTGCGGAGACACCGCGCGGGCGTCGACGACGGACGCGCGACGCGCGAGAGCGAGAGCGAGGAAGAGGACGAGGACGCGCTCGGGTTCGCGCGGACGCGAACGGAACGCGAGACGACGACGACGACGACGACGACGACGACGACGGGACGCGCGCGAGCGCGCGCGTCGTCGAGCGCGAGCGACGCGAGCTCGTCGGAGAGCGAGGACGAGGAGGCGCGAGACGCGAGACGGGCGGCGATTCGAGCGCGCGCGGCGGCTCGAGAGACGGAACGCGCGGAGGACGACGACGAGGAGGATGCGGAGGACGGCGGCGCGGGCGGCGCGGTTGCGGTAGCGCGACGCGACGGTGCGTTGGCGACGGGCGAACCGGGGAACGGTGGGGCGTCGTCGTCGTCGTACGAAACGGATAGCGAATACGAGACGGATAGCGACGCGAGCGATTCCGGCGGCGGCGGCGCGCGGAAAATGTTCAAGCCCGTGTTCGTGCGTAAGATTGAGCGAGACACGATCGAGGAGCGGGATAAGATGCTGGCCGAACTCGACGCCGAGGCGGCGAAGACGGAGGCGGCCAAGGCGGCGAAGAAGGCGGAGAGCAAAAAGTTGGTCGAAGTCGAAGTCAAGCGCGAAGAGGCTCTCGCGGCGGCGATGGACGAGATGGAACCGAGCGACGTGGACACCGACGACGAGCTCGACGATGCCCTCGAATTCGACGCGTGGAAGTCCCGCGAGCTCGAGCGTTTGAAAACGGATAGGATCCAGCGCGAATTGATTTTCCGCGAACGCGAAGAGCAAGAACGCATCCGCTCGATGACCGAGGAAGAGCGCGACTTGTATCACGCCAAACGCCTCGCGAAACGCGCGGAGCAGGAAAAGGAAAAACCCAAGATGGCGTTCATGCAGAAGTATTACCACAAGGGCGCGTTCTTCCAAGAATCGGCCGACGACGCGTTCGGCACCGCGGGCCCAGACGAAATTTACAAGCGCGACTTCTCCGCCCCGACGGCGGAGGAAAAGTTCGACAAGTCCATCCTCCCCGCCGCCATGCAAGTTCGCAAGGGAAAATTCGGTCGCGCCGGCCAAACCAAATGGACGCACTTGGCCGCGGAAGACACGAGCGCGGCGCGAAAGGGCGACGACGACGATTTATGGTCCGGCCGCGACAAGAGCGTCCGCGCCATCAAAGACAAAATGCTCGCCAAGCAGGGCGGCCTTCGCGACGCCGCGCGACGCGCCTGACCGCGACGCCCCTTCGCTCCTCGGCGTTGAAATCCGTTGAAACATCAGACGACGAAATAGCTACGCTCCCCTCGCGGCGCTCGTCGCGCGCGCGTCACTTCGCGTCCGTCGTCTCGACGATGTCGCGCGCGGGTCCTCGTCCTCGCGCGCGCGCGCGCGTCGTCGCGTCGCTCATCGCTTCGTGCGCGGCGTTCGCTCGCCTCGCGCGCGCGGACGCGACGAGCGCGTCGTCGCCGCATCCGTACCTGTCGTTCGACGTCTCCAACATCAACACCGACGTCAGCGCCGACTTCTTCGCCGACGCCTCCGCGATCGGCGGCTCCACGGACTCCGCGGAGTACTTCAAGTGCCGACACGGGTGCGTGTCGAGCGACGCGGTGACGCTCGAGTTTTGCGACGAACGCGTGCAGTACACGTTTTGTAAACGAGGGAGCGCGGCGACGCTGGCGGCGGGGACGAGCGATCAAGCGAGCGTGGATCTGATGGAGCAAGCGCTGCGAAAGCAGTACTTGAATTTGATTCGACAGCTGACGTTCGAACCGACGGCGGGGTGTCGAGCGACGCTGCGACGATGGTTTTGTTTCGAATACTTTAGTCGGTGCAACGTGGACGAGACGCGGTTCATGCCCACGTGCACGGCGACGTGCATCGCGGTGAAAAAATCGTGCGGGGAGGCGAACTCAGCGTTCATAAACTGTGGTTTGGAGTACGAGGAGCAAGATTTCGGCGGAAACACGCCGGCGACGTTTTACACGGGCGGCTCGTACGACGGCAACGGCACGTACTACAACGACGCCGAAGGGAAAGCGAATGGGAATTATATTTACGGCAGGAAACCGAACGGGGAAAACGGCACGGCGATTTTCGAGCCGTCGCCGGGTAAGTGCACGGGCGGCGCCGCCCTCGCGAGCGCGCGAGTCGCGTTGTTCGCCGCGACGGTTTTCGCGTCGTTCGCGTCGATAGCAGCTTAGCGCGCGATAGTATTGTACAGTACGGGTACCTAGCTAAACCCAAATCTACAGGAGCACGAGCGCGACGGTCATCATCGCGACGGTGATCAACACCAACTCGCCCGCCCCGCTCACGCACTTAACGTCTGGCCTGTCTTGCGCCACCACCACCCCCGCGTACACCGAACGATTACACACGTCCATCGCCGTCGCCATCTCCCCCGTGCACCCGAACACCGAATTCGTGCAATAATCCCAACACGCCGGCACCTCGTTGTACTTCGTCGCCTCCAACGGATCCGGATCGCACCTCGGAAACGCCACCGCGCACATGTACTCCGCCATCACCACCAGGCACGTCGGCTCCCCCGCTAATTCCGGCGCCATCGCGCTTTGCATCTTCGTCATCCTCTCGAACGCGCTCAGCACGCGTTTATCCTGCGTCGACGGCGGATTCGTGCGCACGCACGCGTCGTACGCGATCCCCGCGCAGAACCCGAGCTCGCCCGCGTCCAGCGACACGCACCGCGCCCGCGTCGCCGTCGTCCCGTCCGTCTGCGTCGTCGCGTACTCTCCCGGCTGTTCCGCGCACACGCGATACTCGTAATCCGTCGCGCGCTGGAACTGCGCTCGGCCCACGCGCGCGCGTCCGATCGCCGTCGCGAGCGTCGTCGCCGTCAGCGTCGTCGTCAACCGCCACTTCGAACGTTGGCGTCGCCGCGCCATCGCCGTCGCGCCCGCGCGCGCGCGCGAGTCGCGGTCGCCGCGCGCGCGCGCGTCGCGCCTTCGAAAACGCGCGCTCGCGTCGCCGCGCGCCGCGCTCTGCGGCGCGCGACGCGCGGTCGCCGCGGCGGACGCCCATCCTATGGGCAAACAGTGAGACAGCGGAATCACGCGCGCGACGCCCCGTCCGGATAGGGCGGCACCGCGCGCGCGACGGCGCCGGCGCGAGACGACGACGCGCGAGCGCGCCGAGGCGCGCGACGCGCGCGCGGGCGAACTCTCGCGCGCGATCGACCCGACGGCGCGCGCGATCGACGCGAGACGACGACGCCGACGCGATCGCGACGCGACGACGGATTCGAGCGGCGCCGACGCGCGACGACGACGACGCGCGAAAGGCACGCGAGAGGGACGCGGGCGAGGGCGACGGGCGCGACGGACGACGGACGACGATGTCGAGGTGCCCGTACGCGAGCGAACGCGCGCCGGGAGGGGCGAAACGGGAGCGGAGCGCGGGGAGCGGACGCGCGAGCGCGAGCGGGGACGCGGGCGGACTGGAGACGCTGACGAACGAGCTCGTGGCGTCGCTGCGGCCGACGGAGATGAGCGAGATTCGGCGACGGGCGGTGTTTGAGCACATCAAACAGTTGGCGCAGGAGTGCTTCGGGACGGCGCACACGCTGGTGAGCGCGTACGGGAGCGTGCCGCTGCGGGCGTATCTTCCGGACGGCGACATCGACGTGTGCTTGCTGGGTGATCATCGCGTGATCGATAAGGCGCAGTGGACGACCAAGTTTAGGAAACACATCGAGAAGGCGGAGGCGGAGGCGGATCCGCCCCACGAGTTCGCGGTGAGTGAGGTGAGCGTGATCAACGCAGAGGTACGGCTGATGAAGTGCATCGTGGACGGGATGATGGTGGACGTGAGCGCCAATCAGTTTGGTGGCTTGGCGTCGCTCGGATTTTTAGAAGAGATGAACGCGTTCATCGGTAGGGACGATTTGTTCGTGCGCTCGATCATTCTCGTCAAGGCTTGGGGATTTTACGAGGGGCGCATCTTAGGAGCGCATCACGCCTTGATTTCCACGTACGCGTTGGAGACGCTCGTTTTGTACATCATCAACAAGTATCACGCCGACTTGACGTGTCCGTTGTCCGTGTTGCACAAGCTTTTGAGCGTTTTCGCCGAGTTTGATTGGGAAGGCTACGCGCTCACGATTCACGGACCGGTGGCGATCGAGGGCATCGCGACGCCGCCCGACGAGTGTCTGGAGGGTGGTTTGATCACCGAAGAGTTCATGCGGACGATGTTGTCGACGTACAGTTGCGAGTTCATGCGCGCGGCGGCGAGCTCAGCGCCCGTGACCGTGAAGTACATGAACATCATCGATCCTCTTTTACCCAATAACAACTTAGGCCGCTCTGTATCTTGCGGCAATTATAGACGCGTGCGCGCGGCGCTCAAGCTTGGAGCGCAACGTCTGGATGCGCTGATGGCCTCTTCTGCGGCGCGCGATGACGTCGGTGTGTTGCGAGGGTTCGTGGAAATGTTTGGGAACATCTTACGTCACAGGCGTTTACTTTACCCGCTTCCGCACGCGCCGGACACGCCGGGGGGATGCTCGCACGCCGATGAGGTTTCAATGACGCCCATGGGAATGCCGACAAGCGCCATCGCTTTACGTTCGAGAAGCTGCCTCGTCGAAGGCACGACACCGGCGACCGCGCTCGCGACGCATCCTCACACGCGCTCGGTCGTGGACGAGTTACAACCGAGACAGCTGAACATGGAAGACTCGGAGTCGAAGGACGCGGAAGCCGACGAGTCGTCAGCCGTCGCGGCGAACCATTGGCCCACGCTCGGCGATCCACCCTCGCCAGAGCGCGGCGGTCTTCACAAGCGAAGCGAGTCCATGGGTTCACTCTCTGAACAAGAGCGCGGCATCCACTGGGGTCGCTGGGACGCTCTCGGGGATGAGCAGCGAGTTCCGACGAGTGACGAGCGACGATCAATCGACGACGACAGCGCGCAAATGTCCACATCACCGCCTCAGAGTTTTTTTTCGGACGATTCTGGCGAACAGCACGACTCGTGCGATGGTGCAGATAGTAAGCAGCCGCCCATCCCCGAGGACGCCACCGCGCCGGGCATCAATGACATCTTTACCGGATGTCTTGACACCATTCGTGAGCATTTGGCTTTTGGTGTGTTCCACCACCGACGCGCGCACGAGCGAACGATCGCGGCAAGACGAAGTGGTGATGACCGGCGTCGAAGTTCCAACAACAATAATCGACGAGGCAACGGTAATCGTCCTCCGTACAACCGTTCTCGAAACGCGTCTAGGAGCAACAAGGCGAGCAAGAGCGCGGCGCAACAAAGTTTCCAATCGGCTGTTCCACCACCTCCTCCTCCGGGAGTGCCGCCACTGGGCACGGCGAAGCGTGGTTACGCGAGCGACAACAACTCTACTGCTGTTTTCGAGGATATGAGCGCGCACTTTCCGCACGTCGATCCAGCCAAAGAGGTTATCGAGGATGACGCGCCGCGGCGAACTCGATCGCCGAGGCCGTCGCCCACGTTTCCACAAGCGTGGAGCGGAGTCGCAAAGCTTCCGGCCAAGTTCATGAACGAGCAGCCGACGAGCGAGGAAGACAAAGCAGTCACGATGGCGGCCATGCTGAAAAAAGACATCGAGGACAAGCTGGCTGTCAATGTCGCGTTGACGGATACATCTTCGGCTTCGCTTGACGACGTGGCGGCGACGCCATCGACGGTAAAGCCTTCGTGGGGTCCGAAAGGATCAGCACCTATCGACGTTCTCAAGGCCAACGCGGAGAAACCCGTCGTGGACGATCGCCCCAAGACGCCAGCGCTCGTCGCCGAAGACTCCTCCCAGTCCTCGCCGATGGAAGGGTCTCCCGGGGAGCACACCATCACCCCGCAGTCCGACGATTCCGCCGCCGGGAACGATTCATCAAACGCACAGTCCAAGACCAAGCGCGTTCGTTCGCGTAAAGGCAAAACGAGAGTCCCAGTCGTCGAATGCGAGGAGGCGTTTCCGTCCCTCGCTACCGGCGGCGCCGCCGACGCCCCTCGCGGCGTCCAGCCCGCCAAGGCTTGGGCCACTCTCCTGTAATCTCTCTCCCTCTTTGCCTACTACTACTTACTTATATCTTTCATTTTTACAGCGCGCGCGCTTAGTGTGTAATTTACAACGAGTTTTGACATCGATGAGTCCGACGCGCGCCCCGACGAGCTCGCCTCGCGCGTCCAGTAATCCTCACTTCAAGTCGCGCCTCGCGCGCTCGATGACGTCGAGCCACCCTTCCGACGCGACTTACGTCGCACAGCTACTCTCTCGCGGCGTCGAGAACCTCGCGGAGGTGCGCGCGCTCGCCCACGCGCGCGCGACGACGCATTCTTTGACGAAATCTCACGAAATGTCCCGACCGCCCACTGACGAATGATGATCTTTCCGCGGCGTAGGAACCCAAACGACTCGAAGAGGACGCCGCGCGCGCTAAACGACGACTTGAAGACGTCAGCGTCCGAAACTACCGCGCGTACATCGACGCCGCGGCGTGCTACGCGGCGGTGAGGGCGGAGGTGAAGGACGCGGCGACGCTGTTGGAGACGCTCGAGGCGCAACTGCCGGATTTGAAGCGCGGATGCGATGGATTCGTGAAAGGCGCGAAAGAGATCGCGAAAGCGCGAGCGATGAATCGGACGCTGATGAATAACTCTGGGGCGGTGGCGGAATTGCTGGAGGTGCCGAAGTTGCTGGATGCGTGCGTGCGGAACGGGCACTACGACGAGGCGCTGGATTTGGAAAATTTCGTGGCGAAGATGGAAGCGACGCACGGGGATATTGCGTTGGTGAAGAGGTTAGCGGACGAGGCGCGGGCGTCGAGTGCGGAGATGTTGCGAGCATTGTTAGCGCGGTTGCGAGTGGGAATACAGTTGCCGGAGTGCTTGCGGATGGTGGGGTATTTGAGGCGTTTGAGCGCGTACGACGAGACGACGCTGCGCAGGACGTTTTTGGCGTGCCGAGAAGAGTACATCGCGAATACGGTCGGGGAGTTGGATGACACGAACGCATACGAGTACTTGAAAAAGCTCACGGACACCCATCGCGTGTCGCTGTTCGACGTCGTCATGCAGTATAGGGCGATATTTTCAGACGAAGCGGGTGACGACGCGGGCGAAGACGGCGGCGCGTTGTTGTACAGCTGGGCAACGCATAGGATCTCCAAATATTTGGACTTAGTCAAGGCCACGCTTCCGCGCGTGTACGAAGGTGGAGCGCTGGCGTCGGTGTACGAGCACTGCGAGTATTGCGGCACGAGCTTGGCGCGCGTGGGATTGGACACGAGGCCGCTGTTGCGCCCTGTGTTCGGCGACGCGGCGATGGCCGTCTTCGACGCCGCGCTCGCTTCCGCGGGTGATGATTTCGAGCGCGCGCTCGCATCGGCGACATGGACGGCGGCATCGTCCACCGCTGAATCCACACCTTTGGCTGCGAAAACAGAGGCAGGCGATAACGTCGAGGGTCCGCCCGCGACGTTGGCCGATCACGTCCCGCTCGCCGCCTTCGTCAACGGCGTCCTCTTGGCGTACAACGAGCTTCGACACCTCACCCCCGCCCTCGAGCTCAACCTTCGGCTCGCACGTTCCCTCGAGTCTGCGTTCAGCCGCGCCACCGCCTCCTTGCTCGCGCACGGCCAATCCAAGGATGCATCCGCGGCTCGAGACGACCGCGCGCGCGCCGCCTTCCTCGCGTGCGTCCGCGCCTACCTCGACGCCGCCGCCCCATTCCTCGTCCGCGCCTTCGCCAGGCTCATCGCCGGCGCCCCGCACGACTTGAATCGCGTCATCGAAGACGCTCGAGCGGCGCTAGCGCCCATCGTAGACTCAGAATTGTAAGAAGACGACTGAAATCGTAGCTCGGCGCGCCTTCGTCTCAAAAAACTCAACACCCCGGAAAGTCATTTTTTGATTTTGATCGTCGGCACACGCCCGCGCGCGATGCGCCGCGGTCGCCGCGCGCGCTTCGCCGCGCGCGCCGTCAAAACAATCGCGATCGTCGCGATCGCGATCGACGCCGTCGCGCGCGCCGTCGCGAGCGCCGACGACGTCGACGCCGACGCCCCGCTGCTGAGCTTTGGACACTACGTCAAGGGCGAGACCGCGGCGTCGTTGATCGACCCGGACGTGCGCGCGGCGGCGGCGATCGAGAACGAACTCATAATCCCGGGAAGCGTCTGGGCGCAGGCGCTGGACGAAGCGGCGCGGGTGAAGAGGAAGGATGCGATCGAACTCGGGGCGACCGAGAGGGTGTTGAAGACGGACGACGCGGAAGCGACGACGACGACGCGAACGGACGCGGGTGGGGACGATCGGGACGGCGTCGATGCGCCGGCGCGACACGGTGATCGGTTTTTGGCGTGGTTGTCGCGTCACGGGGAACGGGCGAAGAGGTATTGCGGTGAGGAACGACTGCCGTGCGAGGAGAGTCTGCGAAGGGAGAGGATTTTCGAGGCAAACGTGGCCAAGGTGGACGCACATAACGCGAATGTACCGCCAAATGGGATGCGCATGCGCGTTGGCAAGTTCGCTGATTTGACTGAGGAGGAGTTTGAGCAAAGGCACGTGGCGTACGAGCGAAGAACGCATCACAAGAAGCGCGGCGTCGAGGTCGCGGCGTTGGGCGTCAAGCCGACCAAGGCGAAGTCGGCAGCGAATCAGAGCAAAAACCCGCAATCCGCGGAAGCGTCGACGGTAGAAAAGTCGAACGTCGATGCGAACGCGAAGCGGGCGAAGGTGGTGCGAGCTAAGGTTGTGGACAACGAGGCGGAAAAGGAGAAGCAAACGCCGTCCGTCGAGGCGCCGACGGACGAAGCGGATGAAGCGCGGCTTGGCAAAAAGGATGGTTTAGATAGGCGGTTCGTCGATTTCGTCGCTCGTTACGGGAAGCAGAAAACGTATTGCGCGGATAAATCGTACCCGTGCGGCGAGGCTTTTCGAAGGCAGACGGTGTTTTTGAAGAATTTGAGAGACATCGAGGCGACGAACAAGCGAGGGGGCATGATTAAGCGCGTGACGCGCTTTGCTGATTTAGAAAGTGACGAGTTTGCGCGTGATCACGCCACGTATGCAAACGCGACAGTTGAGGATAGCAACGTCGTGAGATTGCCGAAACTGGGCGATTTGTCCGCTGAGGACGTTGCCGCGTTGCACGCCACTCGGCCGCACTCCCGGCGCTCGCGGATTTCCTTCAGCAGCTCAGCTCGTCATCGCCGCGACGACGCGTTTGACGCCGTCGGCTCGCTCGGAAAATTTGAATTCACTTCCCAAGGATTTAATGAGTCCATGGATTGGCGCAAAAAGATAGATATTGGTCCTATTTATAGTCAGGGGATGTGCTCTGGATGCTGGGCGTTCACCACCGCTCAAGTTGTTGGCGATAGCAAGGCGATTGCGACGGGCTCTCGCATGGCTGTCAGCCCGTATCATTTGTTGTCGTGTGACAACCTGGACTCGGCATGCAACACTGGGAACATGGCCACGGCGTACGCGTGGATCAATGTGCAGCCTAAAGGCGTACTTGTCGCCACCGATTTCCCCGAAGGAAGCAGTTGCGAGGTGGTAAAATCGGATCAGTCGCGAGGCGTGAAGATTGATGGATACTGCGAAATCCCACCTTTAGAGGGGGAATCGACGCTCATCAATCTCATGCGTGCGCTGCAGCAGCAAACGGTGGCGGTCGGCGTGAACATCAAACCGCTGCAGTTGTATGGCGGCGGCATCGTGCGCCTACACGACTGCCCGCCGGCGGATAGCGACCCGCTTCTCGCAATTAACCACGCCGCTGTTTTAGTGGGCTGGGGCTACGACCAGCAGTCGAAACAAGGGTATTGGATAATGAAGAACTCGTACGACTCGGATTGGGGCGAAGATGGATATGCCAAGCTCTCCATGGAGCTCGGCGAAGGCGGGTACGGCACGTGCGGTTTGTACACGGAGCAAAATTATCCGCTGACGGATGGTAGATCCTGCGTCGCTGGCTCCACAAAAAAGTGGAGTGTGAAGCGCGGCGATGACGTGTACTTGGAACCCGACGATGTCCTCGTGCTTCCGAACGGAAAGGGCTTGATCACGCCGTTCAAGTTTGAAATCTTTGGACTCGACTTGACGTCGACGCTGCAACTCGCGGCGATGTTTTGTTTTTCGCTCTGCTTCGTCTTGATTCTCATTGAACTGTACTTTTGCTTGTTCCCAGAGCTCGAAGGCGAACAATACGACGATGAGTTGGAATCGGGCAACGAACCGAGTGTGGGATCGTCGTTGTTGAAAGCCGAGCAGGGTGGGTACGGCGCGTCGGAAAAGTGAACCCCGCGCCAAGCCGCGCGCGGCACCGTTGCCATACATAAACATTATTAATAGCGTTCAAAGCGAACGAATAGCAAATCGTTGAATCCTCGAGGTCGCGATCGTTGTGATGTATCTTTCGATTCGTAGAAGCGCTCCTCGCGCGCAGCGCCCGCGCTCGAACGTCAAACCATGACGACCATCACCGTCCTCTTCTTCGCCCGCGCGCGCGAGCTCGCCGAAACATCGTCCGCGTCCGTCGATCTTGACGCCGACGCCTCACCGACCGTCGCCACGGCGCGCGCGCGTCTGCTCGAGCTCTACCCTCAGCTCGAGTCCGTCCTTCTCACCGCCGTGTTCGCGCTGAACCAGTCCTACGTCGACCGCGCGCGCGAGGCCGACACCGCGCTGAAGCCTGGAGACGAGCTCGCGGTCGTACCGCCGATCAGCGGCGGCTGAGCGCGTCGAACGACGAAGTGTCCAAAAAGTGCACATTTGTCCCATCGGGACGACGCGCGGTCCAGGAGCTTCCGCGCGGCATTCCTCGGCGCGATCGCCGCGAACGAGCGAAACAGCGCTCGTCGCGGAAAGACACGAACGCGTGATACCGTCTCGACATGCGCTTCGGTCCGATGTCGTCGTCGTTCGGCCGCGGTCGTTCGCCGTTTTCGTCCAACGGTAAGGGACACTTCGACGCGAACAAGCGCGCGTCGCGAAGCGTGCGCGCGCGCGCTGGGGCTAAAGATGTCATCAACGCGATCGAAGGTAAGCCGTTGTTGAAATCTGCGCTCGTGTGCGCGGCGCTCGGGTGCGTCGGGGACACGGTGGCGCAGAAACGGGACGCGGGCGCGAGACGCGCGGCGGCGCGAGACGCCGTCGGTTCAAAGAAGAATAAAAACGCCGCCCCGGTCGTCGAAGCGCACGACTTCGAGCGCACGCTGAAACAAGCGTTGTATAACTTCTTCTTCTACGGTCCCGTGCAGCATCACTGGTACATCGCGCTGGCTTCAAAGTTTCCGGCGCGCGCGTTCGCGCTCACCGCCGAATCGCTTTCGCCGTTCGCGGCCAAGGTCTTCTTAAACCAAGCCGTGTTAGGGCCGATCGTCGTGACGACGTTCTTTCTGTGGGGAGCGATCTGGGGCGGCACCGTCGCTGAGTATCCGGGCAAGGTGCGCCGAGACGCCTTACCGACGCTTCGCGCCGGTTGGTCCTTCTGGGTGCCGGCGTCGAGCGTCAACTTCGCCTTCGTCCCGACCAAGCACCAGGTGTTGTACATGTCCGCGTGTTCCATCGTGTGGAACGTCATCTTGAGCATCAACCTGAACAAACCCGCGCCGGCGGCGAACAAGAACGCCAAGAAGCGATAGATTCGTCGCGCTCGTCCCGTAATATTGTAATATCGTCGGTTACGCGCCGCGTCGCCGCCGCGCCGAACGCTAGCCGCGACACTCCGCCGCGCGCGCGCGCTCGCATCGACCGCGCGATGGAAAACTTGAGACAGCGCATGGAAAACCTGCGCGCGCGCGCGTCGCCCGCGCGTCCGTACGTCGCACCGCCGCACACCGTCGACGTTTCCGCCGGCAAATTTGAACGCGAGTTCGAACACGCATCCTCCCCGCGCGACCGCCTGCGGGCGCAGTACGCGCCGTCGAGCGCGCGCGCCGACGCGACGAACGACGCGGACGCGCACGCGAGCGTGGACGCGGCGCTGAAACACCTGGAGGCGCTGGCGGAGACGACGCCGGAGGTGCGAGCGGCGCTCGAGCTCGTGCGCCGAGGACCGGATGGACGCGTGACCGTCGATAGCTTCGCGCGCGTGGCGGAAGCGCTGCGAGAGATTTCCATCGCCGTCGGAGCGTCGCCGGAGAGCGGGACGACGCGACGAGGGCGCGAATTCGGTGGCGCCGCGTCGTCGCCCGGCGGCGCGGGTTCGTCGCCGGCGTCGTCGCCTCGCATCGTGTCGCCGAGCGGTCTTCGACGATCGGCGTCGCCCATAGGGCCACCGAGGCGCGTGTTAGTCGATGATGACGGCTTAGAAGGCCCGGAGACGGCGTCGGCGCCGCCGATGACGATGGAGGACGAAGGCGCGGGAGACGAGGACGAATCGGCGCACCGACTTCGCGAGTGGAGCGAGCACGTTCGTTCGACTCAAAAGGCGGCAGAGGTGGATCAAATAGCGCATCGAATTCGTGAGGACATGATCGAACAGTATAGATCGTTTCTGATGTCGGGTGCGACGCCGAGCGATCCGTTCGTCGCTGCGTTGGCGGAGCAACTGCTGGAATCGATCCGCGAAAAGGAGGAAATGACTAGAGGCGTTCATCGAGCGAGGCGCATGATCGAGGCTTTGAGTCAAAGCGATAAATCGAAATCGCTCGCGATCGAGCGATTAAGCGAATCGATAGAACGCATGGGTGGTCGCGTACCTGACGACGTGGCGACCGCGGGTATTGCGTGGTCTCCCGAGGCGTTTGACGACGACGACGCGCAAGTCTTCGCGGAAGCCGAGCTATGATCGCTTTAATCTACTAACAACCTTCTAACTCTAAAACTCTATCACGCCGAGAAGTCACCTTCATGAACGTCGTCGATATCGTCCACGGAAACGAACGTGCGCTCGAGATCAAACGTGCGTTCGTACACGCGTCTCGAGCGTCGACTCATCGTCTTCACGCGTTCCATCATCAAAGGCACGAACGTCGTCTTCAACAGCGCCAAGTGCACCATCTCCCAGCTTTCCGCACTGGCCATCGTACCGATTCCGTACGACGGCGATAGGTTCGCCAGATCTTCTGCCGTCGCCGCTTCCCAAGGCCACACGCGCACGAAATCCGCCGTCGTCGACGCGTCGTCGGTTTGCTCATTCGCCCTCGCATTCGTCGCTCGCGCGGCGACGCCGTTGGGATGAAAATACCGCGGCACCCTCAACCGCAACATTCGCATCTGCGCCGCTAAGCTCTCATCCTCCGTCTCCCCCCCCGCCGCGCGCTGCGCCTCCATCGCGGAGAACAAATATCTCAACGAGTACGTCTCCCCCGTGCGTTCGTTCGTCGCCGGCAGCGCGAACCGCGTCGCCCGTCGCGTCTTCACCGGCGCCCCCTCCCCGCACTCCTCCTCGCACGCTTTCACCATGTGTTTCATCCTTCCTCGCAATCCGTACGCGCGTTCCAGCACCGCCCGATAATCGTCGTCGTCGCGTCCGCTTCGCCGCAGCCGCCGCGTCCATCGCGCCGCCTCCCCTCGCCTCTTCTCGATCTCCCTCGCGCTCGTCACCTCTGCGTATCGCCTGAACGCGCTCGCGAATCGTTCGCGCGCGAAGTGTCGCGCGCACGGGTCCGGCAGCCGCCGCGCGCGCTTCAGCGCGCGTCGATACAGCGTCGTCGTCTCGACGCGCGGCGAATTCGCATTCGCATTCGCGTCTTCATCCTCCTCTCCCGTCGTCGTCGCGCGCGTCGCGATCGCGCGCGCGCCGCCGATCGCGCGCGTCGACGCGGCGCCGTCGCGCGCCGCGCGCAGGCGCGCGGCGACGCGCGCGGCGACGCGCGAGGCCATCGAAACGCGCGCCGAGGCGTCGCGAATCGCCGCGCGTCGCAGTGTGCGACGCGTCGCGATGCCGAGCGTCGCGCGACGGGCGGCGTGCGCCGCGGGCGCGCTCGCGCTTGGATTTTACGGTGCGCGCGACGCGCGACGCGCGCGACGCGCGCGCGAGCGACGCGCGAGGGCGACGAATGCGCGAACAATCGACGCGCGCATCGACTGACGGAATGGAAACGTTTCGACGACGCTAGCGTACGAACACGCGCGAACGACGGAGTCGTACCAACGAATGGTGCGAGCGACGATGTCGTACTGCGCGGCGGCGGTCGCGCTGGGGGAGATACTGCAGAGGGTGAGCGCGGACGTGAAGGATTACGTGGTGGACGGGGACGGGGACGCGGCGCCGCCGGCGTCGCTGGCGCGAGCGTGCGCGCTGATGGAGGCGCCCGAGGTGACCGCGGCGGTGGCGCGCGTGGCGACGGCGGTGGCGCACGGAGCGGCGGTCGGGGCGAGCGCGGGAGCGAGGATGGTGACGAAACGAACGAGCGCGGGGGCGAGCTCGAGCGGCGGCGACGCGGCGGAGAGCGATACGTTGATGGAATCCATCGTCGACGCGCTGCTCGAACCGAAACGGTTGCGCGCGGTGAGCGACTTTGTGGGTGAAACGAGCAAGAGCTTGCTCGGCGCGATGGTGAGCGTGGCGAAGGATAACGCGGAGGTGCTGCGAGCGATCGCCGGGTTCGACGACGCTGGCGACGGCGAGGCGGTTGAGCGTCCGAGCGCGGCGGATCGCGCGGTGGCGTTCTTGGAGAAGTCGAAGAACAAAAATTTAGTCGTAGACTTCGGTCGAGAGCTTGTGGACGCGGCGATGACGACGTACGTGCGCACGATGGGCGACGATAACATGTACGCCGATATGTTTGAGGCGGTTCGAAATCCAGCCAACAAGGCGGTATTCTTAGAGATGATGCACGCTATGGTGGAAACGAGCGTTCGCACGTACGTCGTCGCGTCGATGGAAATGGCGATGCACCCCGATGAGATGCTTCGCGGGGGCTCGTACGCGGCGTCAAAGCGAGACGATTCGCCGACAAGTCCACTGGCTTCGCGCTTCACCCCGGTGGCGCAGACACCACCGCGCTCAAACGGAGTCCACGATGCGCACATAGACGGAGAGATTCACTCTCCCGCGCTCTTCGGGACTTGGAAAGAGTTGTTCCAGGCGGCGACGGAGACTCGCGAAAACCGTCGATTGGTGCTCGCCACGACGGGCACGGCGACGATGGCCGCGCTGCGAGGATTCGCAAGCGGTACGTACGACGTCATATTTAAAGGCAAATTTGCTGGCCACAGAATGCACGTTCAGTACTGGGTTCTCGCCGTGTGCTTCGCGCTCGCGTCCGTAGTGTTGCTTCTTTTCACGCGTTTGTTTACGCTCTTCGCGCTCGCGCGTCTACCAACTTGACCCATTAGCCGCGTTGTTACGAATGTAAACGTTTCTTCAACTCAACTACTAAGATGTGTATTTAGTAAAGACCTAAGGAGGATTGTAGTGTCGCTCATCACCACGGCGAAAACACGTTGAGCTCCGGATACTTTTTTTGGAGCTCTCGCAAATGCTCGCAGTGTGGCCTCTTGCTCGTCCAACTCTGACGCTCGTAGTCGCACTGCCGACGATAACGATTGATGATTTCGTTCTCGATTCGATGCTCCATCGAGCGTTGCTGGTCACCCTTGGGGAACTTTTGCTCAAAGATGTGTTTGTTGACGTAAAACGGCAACTCCATGCGCGACGTGCGAAGCAAGTGTGGATGTTCTTTCGATCGATGCATGGAAAAGTGCTCCTCTGCCGGCGTCAATAGCCACATCAGAATTGGAATCAACAGTGGCAGAAGATGCAGTATGTTGCGAATCACGGTCGCGCTATCGTCCACGTGAGGACCTCTCGCCCCGCCCGAGTGCTGCCTCTGGCGCGGGAACCCACCCCCGAACGTGTGTACTCTGAACCCCGGTCCGCCGAACCCACCCATACCGCCCGGCATGCCTCCGTTAAAGAACATGTTGAAAATGTCCGCAGGATCGATATCGTCGTCGAAGCCGAACCCTTGCGCGCCACCCGCGCCCCCGCGTCGACGCATCCCCGGCCCGAAGCCTGCTTGCTGTGGATCATCGCTCCCATATCGATCGAACGCCGCACGTTTGTTCGGATCGCTCAAGCACGCGAACGCTTTACTCACCGTCTTAAACACCTCCTCAGCCCCCGCGGCTTGACACTTGTCCGGGTGCAGCTTCAACGCCAACTTTCTGTACGCCTTCTTTATGTCCGCGTCGCTCGCACCGCGCTCGATCCCGAGCACTCGATAATAATCCGCACCGGCCTTTTTCACATTCGCGATGAGTTTCTCTTGCTCGGGCGTCCCTCGCTTCGCGCTCTTTTCACCGCTCGGCGCCGAAGTCGTCGCGCTCGCGCGACGCTGCGTCCCGGGCTGACTCGCCGATCGCCCATTCGCCTCGCCGTTTCGCCCGTTTTCGCTCGCGCTCGCGGACGCGCTGCCACTAAATCCTTTCACGCGTTTGCTCTCGACGTCGGCGCGGAGCTTGTTCGCGCGCGCGCTCGTGGAATCGAGTTTAAGTGCCTTGGAGATGAACCTCAGCGCCTTTTCAAGATCGGCCTCGGACGACGCGTTATCGAGCGCGGCGCGCGCGATGTCGCAACATCGTTCGGCCTCGTCGACGTTCATCGTCGTTCGAGCGAGTCCGACGCGCTCGAGGGCGCGGAGGAGTGGCGCGACCTGAGCGACAAGATGGGAGGAGGCGCCGGCGAGCAAACGCGACGCGGCGGCGCAAAAGCGCGAGGACGGCGGTCGGCGATGGTTGACAAACGGTCGTTCGCAAATTTAGGCAAAAGAATATAAATTCAACAGTGGGCTAGTCGATGCCTAAGCGTAAAGTCACGGCGGATCTGTGCGCGTCCAAACCTTCGACCGCCGCCATCCTGGCGACGTGAGGACCGAGCGCGTCTAAACCTTCCTTGGTGAGCTCTTGAACCGTCATGTACTTAACGAAAGAGTCCAAGGATACGCCGGAGTACATGCGAGAGTAGCCATAGGTGGGTAAAACGTGGTTGGTGCCGCTGGCGTAATCGCCCACGGATTCTGGGGTCCAGCGCCCGAGGAAGATGGAACCGGCGTTGTCTAACTGCGGTAACCATGATTCCGCATTTTCGACGTTTACGATCAAGTGCTCGGGAGCGTATCGATTGCTAAAATCGCACGCGGCCGCCATGTCGTCAACGACGACGGCGTAGGAGTGGCCGAGCGCCTTGGCGGTGATTTCGGCGCGCGGGAGCTTGCTCGCTTGGTCCGCCACGGCGTCCGTGATAGCCTTCAAATCCACGTCCGGGAACGTCACCAAAACCACCTGGCTGTCCGGCCCGTGCTCGGCTTGAGACAAGAGATCGGCGGCGACGTGGGCGGCGGGGGCGTCTTTATCCGCGATGACGAGCACCTCACTCGGGCCCGCGGGCATGTCGATGGAAACCATCGCGTCTGAGTTTTGCAGCGACATCTTCGCCGCCGTCACAAACTGATTCCCCGGACCGAAGAGCTTATCCACCTTCGGGCACGTTTCCGTGCCGAATCCCATCGCCGCGATCGCTTGCGCGCCGCCAGCCTTGAGAATGTGCGTCACCCCCGCCTTTTTCGCCACGTACAGCACCTCCGGAACGATGGAACCATCCTTGCGCGGCGGCGTCGCGAGCACGACGCGTTCGCACCCGGCAATCTTCGCCGGCACCGCGAGCATGAGCGCCGTGCTCGGTAACACCGCGGTGCCGCCCGGGACGTACAGTCCGACCGCTCCGATCGGTCTCGACACGCGTCGACAGCGCACCCCCGGCATCGTCGTCACGTCCACGTCCCCGCTCTTCGCCTGCGCCGCGTGAAACGCCGCGATATTGTCGTACGCCACGTCAAACGCCTTCTTCACATCATCATCCAGCACGGGATCGGGCAATTCATCCACGCGCACCGTCACCGCTTCCAAATCGACGCCGTCGAACTTGCTCGTGTACTCGCGCACCGCCGCGTCCCCGCGCGTTCCCACCGCCTCCACGATCGGCTTCACCGTGTCCAGGATGCTCGTAAAGTCCACCCGCGGTCGACGCATCACCTCCACGCGCTCTTCCGCGGTGAGATCGCGCTCGACGTACGTCCGCATGTCGAACGCCGTCGTCGCCGCCGTCGCCCCCGCCGGTCGAGCGATCCTTCGTCTCGCGCCCGCGCGCTCGCCGCGCGCGCCCGCGCGTGCGCCCGCGACGCGTCCGCGCGCCGCGCGCGTCGTTCGCGCGTTCGCCGCGCGCGCGCGCGCCGCGGACATGTGCGTCGCGCGCGTCGTGCGGTCGCGTTGTGACGTCACCGCGCGTCGTCTCGGCCGTCTCGGACGCGTCGGCGTCGCAAAACCTACGTCGTCGTGTGGGCAAACAGTCAGGCGCCCGGGCGCGCGCGATCGCGATCGGGGCTGGTTTTCTCGGACGTCTCGGACGTCTCGGACGGCGACGATCGCGCGTCGCGCGCGCGCCGCACACGCGCGATCGCGACGCGCGGATCGCGACGGACGCGCGCGCACCTCGCGAACGCACGGAATGCGGTGCTCGAGCGCGCCGCGCCGCGCGCCCGGCGCCGCGCGCGCGCGAACGACGCGCGCGGTTGCGGATAAGACGCGGGCGCGCGCGACGGCGGCGACGACGGTCGGTGGGCGCGCGCGCGCGAGCGATGCGCGCCGAGCGACGGTGACGCGGGCGAAGAGCGCGTCGGCGTCGTTCCCGTTCGTGAAGATCGTGGCGCAGGAGGAGCTGAAGCTGGCGCTGACGCTGAACGTGGTGGATAGCGCCATCGGCGGGGTGCTCATCATGGGCGACCGCGGCACGGCGAAGAGCGTGTCGGTGCGCTCGCTCGTGCAGTTGCTGCCGGAGATCGACGTGGTGAAGAATGACCCGTTTAATTCGTCGCCGACGAATCCGGAGCTCATGGGACCGGACGTGCGGGAGGCGTTTCAGGGAGGCGAGACGTTGGAGACGGCGAAGATGCGCGTGCCGATGGTGGAGGTGCCGCTCGGGACGACGGAGGATCGCATTTGTGGGACCATCGACATCGAAAAGGCGCTGAGCGAGGGTACGAAAGCGTACGATCCCGGTTTGTTGGCGAAAGCGAACAGAGGTTTGCTGTACATTGATGAGGTGAACTTGTTGGACGATTCGCTCGTGGACGTCGTCCTCGATTCCGCCGCGGGCGGTTGGAACACTGTGGAGCGCGAAGGCATCTCGTTGACCCACCCGGCGAAGTTTATCATGATCGGTAGCGGCAACCCGGAGGAGGGTGAACTTCGTCCTCAGCTTCTCGATCGTTTCGGGATGGCGGTGAACATCAGAACAATCTTCGACATGGATCAACGTACGGAGTTGGTGATGAACAAGTTGGCGTACGAGCGCGATCCGAAGGGCTACACGGAGGAGTGTAGAGAAGAAACCGAAGCGTTGAAGGCGAAGATTGTCGCCGCTCAAAAACTCTTGCCTTCGGTGACCATGGATCGTGATTTTGCGTTGAAGATTTCTGGCGTTTGCGCCTTGGTCAACGTTGACGGTTTGCGCGGGGACATCGTAGTCACTCGCGCCGCCAAGGCTCTCGTCGCCTTCGAAGGTCGCACTGAAGTCACGATGGAAGACATCGCCCGCGTTATCGGCCCCTGCCTGAGCCATCGATTGAGAAAGGACGTCACCGATACCATGGATGGTGGATTCAAGGTCACGCTCGCGTTTAACAAAATCTTCAAGGGCAGCGCCATGCTCAACTTTGACGAAACCATGGCTGAAGGCATCAAGGCGCCGGAGCCGGAAAAGCCGAAGGAAGCGGCGAAGCCGAAGGAAGAACCAAAGAAGAAGGCGGGGGCCTGGTCTGGGTTGCCCGGCGGACGTTGAGAAACTTAGAGAACGCGTTTTAACGAACAAACACACATTGCTTTTCGAAGCGACGTCGGCGTCGTTCCGATGTTTTTACACTGTTCTAATCGCTATTTATCATTTGCCATCGGAAGCGGATGATATTTTTTCAACTATGAACGGGTGCTGCAGCGCGTCGAGCACCGTGATGCGCTTCTCCGGATCGATATTGAAGATCTGATTGAGCAAGTCGGCCAACTGAAGCGCTTTTTTGCGCTCGCCGTCGCTCATGTCGGAGTCGCGCGTGAATATTTTCGATAAATCTTTTGTCGGTTTGGCGTCGCGCACGAGACGGCGAATACTCTTCTTCGTCACGGGATCTTCCTCGACGACCGAGAATATCCCCATGGGATCGTAGTGATTATCCTTGAACAAAGCGCGGCGAAGCAACTTTTTCGGTACGGGCCCTTTGAGTTCGAGCATGAGCTTTAGCATGTGATTGTTTGAGCGACCCGGGAACGAGATGTTACCGGTGAACAGTTCGTACAAGCAGCATCCGACTGACCACAAATCCATAGGATGCGAATACGGCAGTCCAAGAATCACCTCCGGCGCGCGATAGAATCGCGACACCAAATACGGCGTCAACTCGTTGTCGCCGTCGAACATCGCGCTGCCGAAATCGCACAACTTTAATACGTTGTGGCTTTCGTTGACTAGAACATTGTCGGGCTTGATGTCCGCGTGCACCACGCCGCAGTTCTTCAAGTGTCTCAGCGCGATGAACAACTGAGTGGCGTACGCCTGCACGGCTTTGATGTTGATGCCGACGTTACGGCCAAACTTTTTAATCACCTCGCGCAGATTCATCGCCAACGACTCGAACACCATGAACACGTGCTCGCGATACTCAAAGTGCCGCACGAAGCGCACGCAGTGTCGCTTATTCTCGGGATCACTTCCACTGAGTTTCTGTAATATGTCAATCTCGAGCTGCGCCGCCTTGTACATGGAGTCGTTGCACCGAATGACTTTAATCGCCACCTCACTCGGCTCGCCCTCCGTCTTTGACTCGTCCACCGCGCGCAAGACGTTTGAAAACACCCCCTTACCGAGGTGCGCCGTGATCGTGTACCGCCCATCCAACACCTCGCCGATGCGCGCGCAATAGTATCCCTCGGCATCGTCCCAATTATCGGCCAAACCTTTGGACATATCCACCGCCCCTCCCGCGCGTTTCGCGCGCTTCGCGTCGCCGCCGACGTCCGTCGGATTCAAGTACAACGCGTCTTCATCCGAATCCTCTCCGAACATGTCCCCGACCGCGACCGTCGTCGCCGATGTCCGCACCACCGTCTTCGTCTTCGTCGCCATCGTCGCGCTCGCGTCGCGCGTCGTCGTCGTCGTCTCCGCGTTCGCCGTCGCCGCGCGCGCGCTCGTCGCCCCGTGTTTCGCCATGATCTCCGCGCGTCGTTTCCGTCTCGCCTCGATCAGCGCCTCCTCGTCGTCCTCCGCGCCGAACGCCGTCGCTGAGATCTCTTCGGACGCCTCGTCGTCGTCGTCGTCCGTCGCGCGCGTCGCGCGCCACGCGCGGACGTTCGCGTCGACATCATCGTCGTCGTCGTCGTTCGGTGCGCCTTCGAGCGCGCGTTTCCGCTTCGCGCGCGGCGTCGAGGACGTCGTCGACGGCGCATCGCGCGCGCCGTTCGCCGTCATTCGCGTCGAGCGACGCGCGGCCGCGCGGGCGTGTGCGGCGTCGCGCCGGGCGCGCGATGAAGGCAAAGGAATCGAAGAAGAATGTAAATCACACCGCACCGAGAAGGCGAAAAAAATTAAATTGAATTGAATTGAAATGAAATGAAATCAAGCGACGCGCGCGCACGCGCACGCGAGGGCGGTGAAGAGGGCGAATACGATAAATTTTGGACCGGCCGGCGCGGCCGAGGCGGCGTCGCAGGCGGTGTCGCCGCCGTTGGCGAGGTCGCCGGCGGCGTTGGTGGTGTACGCGGCGCACGCGACGCACGCGTTGTTCGATACGCGTTCATTCGCCCCACACGCGGTCGCCGCGCACGCGGTGTCGATCCCGCCGGATGGATCATCGCCCGCGGCGCGCGTCGTGCCCGCGGGACACGCGGTGCAGCTGCCGGACGAGACGTGTTGGTTCGACGCGCACGCCGCGCCGTCGCACGTCGTATCCGATTGCGTGGCGTCGTCGCCGGCGGCGTTCGTCGCCGACCCGGCGCACGCGACGCACGCGTTGTTCGATACGCGTTCATTCGTCGCGCACAGAGTCGCCGTACACGTCGTATCGCCGCCGTACACCGGATCGCCCGCGGCGCGCGTCGATCCCGCCGGACACGCGACGCACGCGCCGCTCGACACGCGTTGGTTCGTCGCGCACGCCGCCACCACCGCTCGAGTCAGCG
>Ga0206682_10000357_pt1 | contig 49684 bp, 61 predicted proteins | sample M240m12015metaG_FD_155444 | JGI IMG/M metagenome (GOLD analysis project Ga0206682, IMG submission 155444) | Ammonia-oxidizing marine archaeal communities from Monterey Bay, California, United States - M2 40m 12015 | ecosystem: Environmental > Aquatic > Marine > Intertidal zone | place: USA... | reverse complement strand
ATCACGATTTTGATTACTGGTGGGGTGAAAGCTCTGTAAATGACTTGATACCAGATATGTTACAAAATTTGGAGAATGAGGGCAAAATAGAAAAAGATGATGGTGCATTTATCAGTTCTCAAATCACCGATCCAAGAATTCTTATTACTAAATCAGATGGGTCATATCTGTACATAACTACTGATCTTGCAACTGCTCTGTTGAGAAATAAGGAAATCTCTCACGAAAAAGTACTTTATGTAACTGATAACAGGCAGAAGTTACATTTTGAACAGCTATTTGAATCACTCTCATTCTTTGATTTCCCATCAAAAGAATATGCACATGTTGGTTTTGGTACGATAAACGACTCTAACGGTAATCCACTTAAAACTAGAGATGGTGGTAACTTAAAGTTAGTCGACTTGTATGATCAGGCTTATAATTATATTCAAAAAATAAATAGTAATTTATCAGAAGCAGACCTCCATTGTTTAACAAATACTGTGCTTACATACAGCGATTTGATAACAAATAGAAAAACAGATTACAAATTTGATTTAGAAAAATTCACAAGTGTATCTGGAAAAACAGGTATATATGTCCAATATGCTCAAGTTAGAGCTAATAAGTTAGTTAAAACGCTAATTAAAGATGAGCCATCCTTGTCAATAACACCGACTCCCCTAGGATCTCTTGATAGAAATTTAGTCATTAACTTAGCAAATATAGAATTCCATCTCGAATTAAGTATAAAAAATAATGAGCCTCATCACCTTGCAAACTATTTATACACTATAAGCAATGCTTTTAACGCCTTTTATCAAGATTCAAATATTAAAAAAATAGAGGATTCTAATGAAAGAAATCAAAAAATCTTAATTACCACTCTTTTTATAGAATATTCTCATTTAGTAATGTCGTGTCTAGGAATTACACCTGTAAAAGAAATGTAACTTTATAGGAATATCTGAGATGTAACGACCCAAAAAATTAGTGTTATTCCATATGAAGCCCGATCGATAAAAGGAATATTTTCTCGTAAACTGTGTTGGGCAAATAAAACCAGTGGTATCGCTATGAAGCCAGCAAATGAAACTGCTCTTGTGATTGATTTTAAGTCATAAAAGATTTGTGTTTCTGTATTTAAGAAGAACTGAAAAACTAATAAAGAAAATAGTGAGAACAGGATTACATAAAGAATATTTGAAACTAAATCTCTGAAACTCGAATTGTAAAGTCTAAATACATTCAAAAACTCTATTGGTATAAAAAGTAAAAATATCGTCACAAAAAATAAGATAAGAAACCAGAATAATCCCTGACCATTCCAAGAAATTATTCTTGAGTCAACAAAACCTGTTGATTCCAGAAGCAGATAAAACGAGAATCCCCCTACTAATGAACCTAATGAAAATATATAAAGCCCTAAAATGGAGTAAAAATTCTTCGCTTGAAAACCTAAATCAAGGTTGCTAATTTTTTGATTCTGCATACAGTCATATATTAATATTTAATTGATTAAACTGACTATATATATGCAATTAATTACAACCCCTAACCCAAATGCTAAAAAAATTGAGACCGAACATGGACTTGAGGTTGGTACAGTCATCAATTCTACTTCTGATAAAAATAATGCTCTTTGTAATCAACTAATCAGTATTTCGGGTATCAGTACAATTTTTGCGGGTCCTGGGTTTCTAACATTAACAAAAGAGGAAGATGGTGACTGGGATTCAATAAATGATGATATTGTCACTCAACTTGATAAACTATAAATATGGAAAACTTTAACCCAGATCCTAAACCAGGAAGGCTCATACTGCCACTTGTACTTATTGGGATGATTGCAACTACATACACTTTTATTAATAGAGTTACAACAAATAATAACCTTGAGGTTATCAATATAGATGACAATACTACCGAAGAAGTTATTGCAGATGAGGTTGTGGTGGACACTACTACTACTTCTACAACAACTACTCTGCCTGAAGGTGTTGTTACATACCTGGAGGAGATACAATCTGAAAAAATTCAATCCATTGAACTTGGTAAAAAAGTATTAGAAACAAACCAGAGGTGGGATGACAAAGATACAACCTACCAAGAAGCTCAGCAAGAATTTGAAGCATTTATTGATGATGCTGAACAGTTTGTTGCAACTGTAACCAATCCTGGACCTCCAGAATTAAATGCTAGTTTGGTTTCAAGTCATGAAGAGTTACGAGTATTAGTTAGTCTTATTTATGAAGACACAAAAGAACTTTTAGAAGGTTTGACCGCACCAGATACAGGTGAGAGACGTTCTAGTGCCTTAAGCTCATTCAATAATAACTTAGGATCTTTCCAGCAAAAGATCGAAGAAATTATTTCTTCATCAACTTCTAGCTAGTAGCAGCTGAACAAACTGTATCAACCATAAGCATTGCAATAACATATGGATCCGCATTGGCATTAGGTCTTCTGTCTTCAAGATAACCTTTTTTATCAACCTCTACTTGCCACGGAATCCTTATTGAGGCACCTCGATCACTAACACCGTACGAGAAAGTATCATATTTTTGTGTTTCATGGGCACCAGTAAGTCTATCCTCAATAGCTGCACCATAATTCTGTACATGGAGTTCTGCGTTTTTACCAAGGGCCTCACAGCCAGCAACTACGGCATCAAAGCCACCATCTTCTCTCATTTGCTTTGTTGAGAAGTTTGTATGCATACCAGCACCATTCCAATCACCTTTGACTGGTTTTGGATCTAATGTTGCAGAGATATTGTAATCCTCAGCAATTCTATACAGTAACCACCTGGCTACCCATATTTGATCACCAATTGCTGGAGATCCTACGGGTCCAATTTGAAACTCCCACTGCCCTGGCATCACTTCTGCATTTGTCCCAGATATTTCTAAGCCAGCTTCCATACAAGCAGTTGCATGTTCTTCTGAGATGTCCCTACCATAGACTTCATCTGCACCGACACCACAGTAATAACCTCCTTGAGGAGCTGGGTAACCTGATGGGGGGAATCCTAGTGGCTGACCATATTTTAGAGAGTCATAGGACTGCTCGTAAAATGTATACTCTTGTTCTAGTCCAAACATTGGTTCAAACTCCGAGAAATTTTCTGCTGACTCTGCACAAGCTGCACGTGTATTCGAGGCATGTGGAGTCATATCGACATTTAATACTTCACACATGACTAATATATTTTCCCCACCTCTTAATGGGTCTTTAAAAGTAGCAACGGGTCTTAAGACACAGTCAGACTGATCTCCTGTAGCTTGTTGTGTACTAGAACCGTCAAAACCCCATAAAGGTGGCTCTATACCTTGTTCCATAACTTTTGTTTTACTCCTTAAGTAGGCGGTAGGAGTTTGACCGTCAATCCATATATATTCTGCTTTTATTTTCATATTTATTAATGTAGTATTTATTTTAATTATTGATATGTTCCAAATATTAAATAATTGTTTCAAGAAAATGATAAACGCATACATTAATTTAGATAAAAAGCATGCAAGTTTTTTGCAAGTGTTCAAAGACGCCGGAATAAAAAAACTAAATATCAAAAAAATTCAGAATCAAAACCAGTTAGACATCTCATTAACTTCATTAAGTAAATATGGTGAAACGAAAAAAGATCTATCTGATATTGAGTCAGCCTCAAAAACAGTCCCGGAACTTATCATATGTGACGAAGAAGATTTCGATCAAACACTTGACCTTATCAAGAACCCTCGAATTGAAGTTATTTCTTCAGCTAGTGGTTTAGTTGAGGTTAACGCCCGAATTGAATCTCTGTTAGGAGAGAGTAGTTCTGAGAAAATTGAGTTTAAAGATTTAGTAATAAATCTAAAAACCTATGAAGCTAAAGCGGGTGATAGGTTACTTGACTTAACATTCATGGAATATGAACTATTAAAGTTTTTCATAGAGCACCAGGAAAATGCTTGGTCTCGTGAACAGTTGTTAGAAAAAGTTTGGGGATACGACTACTTTGGTGGTGCAAGAACTGTTGATGTACATGTTAGAAGATTAAGGGCTAAACTTGGTGAAAAAAGATCTGAGTGGATTAAAACGATACACTCAGTTGGTTATAAATTTAACTAAAGCTATTACCGCAACCACAAGTTCTTGAAACATTTGGATTATCTATAGAAAACCCTGTTTCGTTTAATCCCTCTTTATAGTCTAAAGTTGCTCCTCTTATATGGTCAACACTTTGGTTGTCTACAACAATAGCAACCTCTCCATATTGTTCTGTAAAGTCATTTTCACTTTTTTCAGTATCGAAAAACATTTCATAGGATAAACCTGAACAGCCTCCTGGTTTTACGCCCATTCTTAAAAAACTCTCATCTGCATTTTCAGCATCTTTTAATTCTTTAAGTTTACTTACTGCACTATCTGTTGCTAAAACAACTCTTGATGATTTTATTTGTATATCCATAATCTATTATACCAAATATTGTGTTATTCAATAAATTAATAATTACATGTTTTAATAAAGACTTTAAAATGAGGTCATGATGCAAAACGATATTCTCCTAAAACACCTTTCAACAATAGTTGATCCAGAGCTTGGTGTAGATATTGTTGAGTTAGGTATGGTTAAAGATATTTCGTTTGTGGAATCAACTGTTGTAATTAAATTAGCATTAACTATTGCTGAATGTCCTATGAGAAATCAAATTGAGACTGAAATCAAAAGAAAACTTCTACTTATGGAAAATGTGGATACCGTAGAAATAGAAGTAACCGCAATGAGCAAAAAAGATAGAAGCTCTGTCATGGAAAAGGCAAGAAAGAAAGCCAGAGATAATGCACCAGAAACAAAAATTGATCCGCAAACAAGAGTTATCGCTATTGGTAGTGGTAAAGGTGGAGTTGGTAAATCTACAATCTCCACAAATATTGCATTAGGTCTTGAAAAACAAGGTTATAAAACTGGACTATTAGATGCTGATATATGGGGATTCTCTATCCCCCGTCTGCTAGGTATTAAAGCTCGTTTAGAGGCAGATGATGAAAAAAATATAATCCCTTATAAAAAAGGAAATCTTGAAGTTGTCTCTACAGGACTAATTACTGAAGATGAAGATACAGCCCTTATGTGGAGAGGATTAATGTTAAGTAAAGCACTAGAACAGTTTTTGAGTGATGTCTCCTGGAGTAAGTTAGATTACTTAATTATTGACTTACCTCCAGGTACTGGAGATATACAAATGGCTCTTGGAAGACTATTGCCACAGGCTGAATTAATAGTAGTAACAACTCCACAAGTAACTGCCCAAAAAGTAGCAACCAGGGTAGCTGACATGGCAAAAAGAAGCTTTATTCCACTTCTAGGGGTAATTGAAAATATGTCATATTTTGAAACTAATACTGGAGAAAAGTATGAAATATTTGGCAAAGGTGGTGGCGAAAAGCTTGCAGAGCAGTTTGCAATTCCTCTCTTAATGAAAATTCCACTCAGTGAGGATACAACTACAGAGGCAGATAAGGGAATACCTTTAATTCAGCAGGAAAAAGATACACCCACAAAATCCTCCCTCAATGAACTGATTAATAAAATAACTTCAGCTCTCCCACCAATTATTGACGAGACATGTACTGGTCGTATTGCAAAAGTATTTGAAGAACTAAGTAAATAAGCTGTATGGAAAAAATATCTGTAAATGCTTTAGTAGCTTCATATAAAAATCAACTACCGAGAGAGATACAATTAGAAATCGCAAAAAGTATCCTTGCTGAATCTTTAGGTAAAGATGAAGCTTTACGAAAGTTTGTTGAAAAAATAGATAGCTTTTCATTAAGTCGCCAAAAAAGAGTCATCAACTGTACTGGTACATTATTACATACAAACCTTGGTAGAGCTCAAAGTAGGATGTCTTTTAGTGGACATGCTACAAATGTGGAGTATGACCTAGAAAAACAAGAACGTGGCATCCGTAACAATTATTTAACTTCAAGTATGAACATACTTCTTAACTCTGAAGATGTTTGTTTTGTGAATAATAATGCATCATCATTATTTCTTACTCTTCAAGCTCTAAAGAAAGAAAATAAAATAGATGCAGTGATCATCTCGAGAGGTGAAATAATCGAAATTGGCGGATCCTATAGGCTCCCAGAAATTATTCAAGAGACGGGTATGAAATTAGTTGAGGTTGGAACAACGAACAAGACCCATCCAAAAGACTACAAAAAAGCACTCAAAGAGAATCCGAATTCTCTTGTATTAAAAGTTCATAGATCTAATTTTTCTCTTTCGGGATTTGTAGAGGAAGTTTCTATTAAGAAATTAAAAATCATTGCTGATGAATTCAATGTCTTGTTAATACATGATTTAGGTAGTGGATTAGTTATAGACAGAAAATTTTTAGAAAAGCAAAATATTTCTTACTTTGATAAAGAGATGAGCGTTCAAGAGTCTCTAGAGGATGGAGCAGACATAGTCATGTTTTCTGGAGATAAATTATTTGGTTCAATACAATCTGGAATAATCGCTGGTTCAGAAGATATCATTACAAAAATTAAAAAATATCCACTATTTAGAACATTTCGCTGCTCTCCAGTTATAACTTATGAGCTTCAAAAAACTACAGAACTCTATTTGTCCAAGGAGGAAAAAAGTATACCTTTTTGGTCATTTTTGAGTACGTCTAGACAAGAGTTAGATGAACGAGTTCAGAATGTTTCAAAACAAATAACTCTTGAACATTCTATTGTTGAAGACTTTTCACTAATCGGTGGTGGAAGCATGCCTGATGTAAAGATTCCATCTTCTGTAATTTCAGTTAATGACAAAGTGTATGGGGAAGCTCAGGATATGTTGTTAAAATTAGAAATCCCAATCGTTCCTAGAACTAAGGAAAATAACATAATCTTTGATTTAAGATCTTCATTTGTTGAAGATGACATACATATCATTAATGCACTAAATACTCTATGACAGTAATAGCCACGGCAGGACATGTTGATCATGGAAAATCAACTCTAGTAAATTTTCTAACTGGACAAGAGACCGATAAACTGGCTGAAGAAAAAAGTCGTGGCTTAACAATAAATCTTGGATATACCTTCTACGAGTATGCAAATCAAATAATCTCCATCGTTGATGTACCGGGACATAGAGATTTCTTTAAAAATACTGTTGCAGGTTTTTCAAATGCTGATGCAGTGCTATTCGTCATTGACAGTACTCAAGGTTGGTCTGAGCAGTCTGAACAACACTTTAATGCTCTGATTGGGTTATCAAAATTGAATATCCTGTTCGTCTTTACAAAACTAGATATGAAAGAGTCGAATGCTGATGAACAATGGTTAATTGATAAAGTATCAAACATAAAGGACTTGAATTATAAAATTCTTAAATTTGATAAAAACTCAACAGATAAAATCTCATTGATTGAAGACATACAAACATTTATATCAACATGCACTAATGAGTATTCATCTTTTTGGATTGATAGAAGTTTTTTAATTGATGGGATTGGTCGCATAGTAACCGGAACTGTTGGTTCAGGTTTTTCCCTTAGCAGTCCATTTATTACTACAAGAGGTGAAAAACTAGAAGTAAAAAGTATTGAAAGCGTAAATGAAGAATACACTCAAGAAACTGGCTCACAACGAGTGGCTGTCTCTCTTAAAAAATCAAGTGGGGTAATACCCAAACGAGGGGACTTATTATCAAATACTGTGTTGTCTGAATCTATTCACATTTTTATAAAACTAGATATTGAGAGTTCCAAGGAGATCAGAAATAATACCTTAAAGCTGTTTGCTGGAACTTCCAATCACCTAGTTGAAAAGATTCACCCTCTAAGGATTGGTAAGGAGACTTATGCGATCGCAAAGTTAGGTAAACCTGCTGCACTGCCGATGAAAGAAAAAATGGTGCTACATAATATAGATAGAGATTCCTTCATTGCCTGTGAATTTACGATGCAGGTTAATAATAAAAATCTTATAAAACACCTGACTAGAGAATCCAAAAAAAATGGTTCTTACGATACTTTATATGACTTACTTTATTTGCTACCTTTTAAAAATAGTGACGACTCGATAAGGATTGGACAAATGTTTACTGATGAAGCTAATTTGAATCTGTTAAATAACAATATAAAAGATAATGCAGAAACCATAAACAAATTTGGTATCAATAAATATCTATATGAAAAATTCTATATTGAAGAAGCAGATATTCAATATCTCTTTTCTGCATTTGAGGATATATCAGTGAAGGAAAATCAAATTAAGTTAGCTACTGATAATACAGACGAGGATAAAAAAGTACTTAAACTAATTTCTAATGAACTTGGTGGAGAATTAAAAGTTCCAGATATAGATCTTAAAAAGTTTGATAGAGATGTTGTTAAAAATTTATTCTTAAAAGATAAATTAATCAGAATTTCAAAGAATATCCTCTACACAGATAACCATTTTAAAGAAGTACTGAGAATCATTGAACAGCTACCGACAACCTTTACTATTACTGAATTTAAATCACTCAGTGGACTTTCAAGGAAATATACAATTCCAATATTGGAAATTCTAGATGGTAAGCAGATTATAAAAAAGATAGACTCTGACGGAACGCGACAAAAGCTAATCAGCTAATACTAAGTTTCTCTTTCTTTCAACTTCATTCATCCCACCCCAGACGCCAAATGGCTCTGAAATTTCGTAAGCTTCTTCTAGACATTCAAATCTTACAGGACACCCATTACATACTGATTTTGCTTTTACTTCTCTTTTTTCTCTATCCTCTTTTTTTTCAAATGTAGCAGGCGGGAAGAAAAGATTACTGCTGTGTTGTCTACAAAGTGCATCGTACTGCCATGTCGAAGTGTTTATTTGTAACATACATAGACAATATTTAAGAAACTAGAAATGGCAAAAGGTTTTTTTCGCGAAGTTTTGCTCTAAATTGTCAGATTTCCGTCATTCTCTTGAATTTTATAAGACTTGCCTTCGGTATATTTTATCTTCGAATCAGATTCTACTCTTATCTGATTTTCATCAATACTTACTAAAACTGCACTTCCATCAAGCTGTTTAATAAAGATTGCCTCTGCGTCTACGTAAGAAGTCATTGCACTTGTATCTGTTGTTAGGCGAGAACGTATAACTGTCGGGATAGCTACAAAGTAAAAGAATGCCAAACCGATTGATATAAAACCTAATAGGAACTTGTTCACATTGATGACATAATCACTAAACATAACAATTGAGGAAAGGACAAGAATTCCAAATGCCACTACTCCTAAAACTGAAAAATAACCTCTTGAAAGAATTTTTAAATATATTAAGTAAGCTACGAGGAATATTCCAATTCCGATATAGTTAATCCCAAACTCCTGAAATGGTAAAGACGAGACTATGACTAACAGCCCTCCAATGAAGGCCATTATTCCTGGACCAATAGCAAACAATTCAAGCCCAATTAAGGCAAAACCTAGAACAAAAAACATATAAGTAAATATTGGTTCTGAAATGGATATATAGAATCTCTCCATTAGAGAAGGTTTTAAAAAATTAATTGCTTCGAACGTATCTTCTTTAATTGAAAGCTTTACATCATTAGAAAAACTTTGTGAGTTATTTATGTTTTCGAGAAATGCTCCTATAGATCCAACAACTAAATAATCGTTGAAAATTCCCTCCTCGTCTACAATTGTTATTTTTTGTTCTGAAATATCACAGGTGTGTAGGGAGCAAAATTTATCTTCTAACTCAGTTGTGAATGGAACATTAATAATCTCAGTTCCCGGAACATAGCCAAGTATGTCAAATCCAGAAGTAATTGCATAGTCTATTTCAATCGAATATGGACCAACCCACATCGCTTTGACGAAATCTTTATCTGTAATAAGCTCTTCGAAGTCAGATACAGCTTTCTCGCTGTATTTTGTGGAACTATATTGAATTACAAGTAAGTCATTTGGAGTGTACTGAGTTTCTTCAATATGTCGTTCAATTGAACGTACATGAGCTGAAGAAAAAACTCCATCTATCTCGAATATATTTAACTGACTTACGCTAATTACTAGAAGCGCAATTGAAGATACTATATTAATCATTCTTCTTCCATTTTAAAATTACAGGGTACTATTCTTTTAAAATTGTGAAGATTTTTATAATAAGTGATAATAACTGGGTCAAAGAATCAGTAGAAAAATATCTCGATTTTGAGAGCACTATTAATACAAGTTCAGAGATAGAGGATGTAAATGATGTTTATGACTACATTTTTGTTGATATGCAGGTTAAAAGTAATGGTGGCCCTTCACTTATTAGGGAACTAAAAAGAAATGATCTCACGGATAATTCGAAATTTATCCTACTTGCTGATAGAGAAGCAGATGAGTTTCAAGCTAAGAGAGTCGGAGCACATTATTTTATTGTTAAACCACTATCAAAAGCCGCTATGAACCAAGTTTTTAGTAGTTAATAGTCTTTTTTAGTCTTGTAAAAAATTCCTTTTCATACTCACTAAATTCCCTTGAGGTGAGGTCGTAAACAAAAAATCTATTTAATAAAACAGCAAATTCTAATGAAAGTGTTTTCGCTATCTCCATATCCTTAATTCCTACCTCCAGAAGAAGCTTCGAAAGTACTTTATTTTGAAATAACTTAAATCTAGCTTTGTAATTTACAATAAAATACTGTGAATAGAGATTTAAACATAAAATTTTGTTTTCTTTCATAAGTTTTATATAAATTTCATAAAAATAAATAACCTTTTCTTTAGGGCTATCTGGTTCATTCTTATTAAATTCATTAAGAACATAATTTCTTAAATAAACTAAAAGATCATAGTAAAAATGCTCTGGGCTACTGTTGAAATGGTTATAAATGCTAGTTTTTGAGACTTTGGTATATTCAGCTAGTGAATTTAGAGATAAACTAGAAATAGGCTTTGTACTCAGCAGTTTTATTCCAGCTTTCAAAAGCTCTTCATGAACTTCTTCATATTTTTGCTGGGCTCTTACAACTCTTTCATCTACCATAAATCAACCATTCGTAGGTTACTTTGAAATATTTAAAACACAAAATTATTACTTGAAATTAAAAAAATCCTCCCTATTTAAACAAATATGCTTTAAAATTCAATATATAAATTGAGTACAAACTTAGACATCATTTTTTACATACTAATATTTGTCTGTTTAGTGTTTTCTGCGCTACTTTCTGGATCAGAAACAGCGATAACCTCTGTTCCTAGAGAAAAAATTCATCAACTTGATGACTCTAGAAAAAATAAAAGAATAAAAAGAGCAAAAGATGATATCGAAAAAACAATAGGTGGTATTTTAGTCGCGAACAACTTTGTTAATATTTTAATGGCGTCATTAGCAACTATTCTTTTTGTCAGAAGCTTTGGTGAAAGTACTGGCAGTATTTTAGCAACACTCTTTATTACTATTCTTGTATTAATTTTTGGTGAAGTTACACCTAAGACTATCGCAACAAGAAAGCCTGTTGAGTTTCTTTCTAGAACTTCATTATTGATTGATTATCTTGCGAGAATTTTTGCACCTTTTACGAATCTAATAACAAACTCTATAAATAGGTATTCGTCAAAGAGTGTTGGGGATATGGATGGTGATGGAGAGATAACTGAAGCAGATATTCAAGCTCTAACTGCTCTTGGAGAACAAGAGGGACAAATTTTACCCGCAGAAAGAGAAATCATTGACTCTCTTTTAGAATTCTCGGACAGACCCATTAAGGAAATCATGACTCCTCGTGTTGATGTTTTATTTGTTTCACTTCCCCTTTCAATGAAAGCTGTAACAGAGATTGTGGATGAAAAAAGAATTTCTAGAGTTCCGGTATCTAAAACTGAATCATTAGATGACACATTTGGTGTCGTTTATGTCAAAGATTTACTCAACTTAACTGCACCGACAGAAAGTGTAGAGATTGAAAGTTTAATCAAAGATGCTATTTATTTGCCTGAATATACAACAGTCCTTTCTGCGTTAAATATCCTTAGAGAAAATAAATCAAGTTTTGCATGTGTGATTGATGAAAATGGTGGTATTGAAGGCGTTGTAACTATAAAAGATGTCCTTTCAGAGTTTGTGGGCGATCTTCCAGATGAACATGATCAAAGATTCTCTGGAATCAGAAGACTTGGTCCAGGCCAGTGGCGTATTGATGGGAAGACCGATATCGATGATTTTGAGGAATTTTTTGGTCTTGAGGAGAATGATAAAGATGTTGCTACTGTTGGTGGGTTGTATCTTAGCCACAGTGAACAGCTTCCATCAGAGGGTGAAAAGATAACAATCAACGGACTTGAGATTACCGTTGTGGAATTAGACAGTAGAAGAATTGAATCTGTTGTTGTTAAAAAAATAGCAAAGAAATAATAAATTAAAATCCACTAAAGTTTAAGTATGAGAGAATTATACGCACTTATCCCACTTCTTGGCGGATGGTTAGTATACGGACTAATAGCTTCATTATTTCTAAAAAGAGCAAGCAGCAGGGATTACTTGCTACTTATAACCTCAGGCCTTTTAGGAGGGCTCATAGGGGGTTCCATTGGTGCCGGGATGGAGATTCCTCAAAATCTATGGTGGATGCGTGAATTACTGAAAATTGGAGTCACAATTGTTGCAATGTATACAATTCAGATAATCAGATTACAAGTCTATAACTTCAGAAATAAAACTTAATTCTTAGGAACTCTTGCTGCTTTTAGGAGGTTTCCATTTTCGTCAATAAGCCCACATCTTTTAGATAAAAGTTTTGTATTAAAGGCGAATAAATTTTTTTTCCATGTCGCAATATACCCATGTCCGCCAGCTTCATCGAGCTTAGCAAGGGCACTGTCTAGATCTTTTGTTGATTCTGCAATAACCACAGGTAGTGATTCATATGTTGCGTCATAATCTTCAGAGGAATCTATTTTTGAGGAAAGTAATAATGTATCAAGAAGTGAATTACTCATTATCTAATAACTCCTCAAATTTAGATAGGAATATGTCTTCATCTTCACCATCTAAAGTTAAAGTAAAAGGTTTGTCTTTTGCGATTCCTAAGCTCAATATTCCAATCATACTTTTCCCATCCTTTTCAACAAGTTCTTCCTCTCCTGTTTGAGGGTTTTTTTTATTAAACTTTACTGTGACTGTTCCATTAAACTCTTGCGCAATTTTAACAAATAAGCTTGCAGGTCGTGCATGTAAGCCTACCTCATCTGTAACAACTAATTCTTTTTCTAACATTTATGAACCTAGCCTTTCAATGTAGCTCTTACTACAATTTTCTAATTCCCAAAAGTCATTATAGATATTACTTTTTCCCTTTTCTAATACGTCATCTTTAAAATTACTATAACCTTCAACTTCCTGATAATTTCCTGAAGTAATAATATCTAAAATTTTTCTGAATGTATCTATATTTTTATCATGAGAGATTAAGAGTCTAAGAGGGTATTCAAATCTCTCATCTTTTGAAAATTTAATTTCGGGATTTCTAGCAATACGTACGACCTCATCCTTAATTTCAGGCAGTGCGAACCTATCAATAATAGTATTGGTAAATTCATCTAAGTTCTCGTTAGATTGTGAAAAAAGTGCGTAGGCCTCGGCCAAACTATTTACCGATGCTTTTGCAAACTCTCTTCCATCTTTACTGGCAATGACTTCATGGATAAAAGTTTGACCATTAGCTAATCCGTAATAAGCAAGTTGTAGATGTAGCCCATTTAATAGCCAAAGTTTTTTATAGAATTCATTTTCATAATTTTTATAAGATATAATTTCTGATTTCTTTAAAGGTTGTAAACCTGAGGAAACGTCTAATATTATCGATCCATATGTTTCTACGATTACATTTAAAGATGTAGGGGGCTGAGGGGGTACAATTTTATCAACAACAGCATCAATAATTTTTAACTTTGTATTAAAAGATTTACTATTGGAACTTGCATTACTAGATGCTTTGTACATATTTTCAAATGCTATAAATATTTGCTCTTTCTGATTATCTAATAACGCAATTCTTTCATAGATTCCTTGTACGAACTTAGGTCCAACAGAAGTAGTTATAATATCAGCATTGAGAAGTGTTTCATTTAAGTATTCTGAATCTTCTAAATTGATAGCCTCTACATCTTGTACTACTTCTTCGGTTGTTCCTTCAATACTTAATGATATTACAGTGTATCTTCTTTCTTCATTAATTTGCTTAACAAGATCAGTGTTTACATCCACAAAAACCACTCTGTAATCATTAGCTTGTAAAGTAGGAGCTATAAAACCACGGCCTATATTACCTGCACCAAAGTGAACGGCTAGCTTCATAGACTCATTGATAAAAGGTTGAAAATATTCTCTGTTGAAGTCTCTTTCCAAAGTTTTTTTGCATCATCTTCTTCTTCAATAGCATCAGCTAGTGCAGACAAAACTCCCATGTGATCATTAGAATTAGCTGCAATACCGACAATGACATACGCCATTTCTTCGTTCCAAAGAACTCCCTCAGGTACCTGAATAACGCTAATCCCTGTATGGTTTACGTGCTTTGACCCTTCAGCCATGCCGTGAGGGATTGCAACTCCGTTCCCAATGTAGGTTGCAAAGGATTGTGTTTCTAATTTCTCAAGCATGGAGTCGATGTACTCTTTTTCGATGTAGCCATTCTTTAAAAGAATTTCACCTGCCATAATTGTGGCCTCTTCTTTAGATGAAAAAGCCTGTTCTGTAAATATAGACTCTTTAATTAAAACTTCATTTTGATTCATGAAGAGAAGATTTCATTACCCTCTGATAAGTCTGAAATAAGCTTTTTTAATGATGGATCATTCATAAACATTGTAAATTGAACGATTACAGCATTTTCAGGTGCTGCAGCTTTTGCTGCTCCAGAAAGTCCAGTGTGACAAACAACTATATCTGAGTCACTTGGAATCTGAGTTGCTGGTGCATGAACTATTTCTACCTCTAGTCCTGCTTTTTTTGCTTTCTTGATTAAACCATTTTTAACCATTAAGCTTGATCCAGCCCCTGCTTCACACGCTAAACATATTTTTTTAACTTCTGATGCTTGTATTGAATTCATTTTTCCTCCAAATAAAAAAATTGACCTGGGATTTTTACATCCCAAGTCAATTATAACTTAATAGTTTATGTTAAACAGTAGGTATATTGCTTTCGATTTTGTCTTCTACACCTGAATCTGTTTCTACGATTGGACGAGCTTTCAGTAAAATAACACCGACTACAGCAGATGCTGCTGTTGCGATTGCTACTCCACCTAGAACTGCGAATGCCCCACCTCTTGGAAGCATAGCAATGTATGCAAAAATACTTCCTGGCGATGGAGGTCCTACAAGGCCTGCTCCGGTTGCTACGAACCAAAGGTCAGCTGAAATTCCACCAGCCCACATTGCCACGATCATAATTGGATGACCAAGGACATATGGGAAATAAATTTCGTGAATTCCTCCAAAGAAATGGATAATTATTGAGCCAGGTGCGGATTCTTTCCACATTCCTGTACCAGCAAACCAATATGCAAGAAGTAATCCAAGTCCTGGACCTGGGTTAGTTTCTAGCAAAAAGTAAATTGATTGACCAGTTTCTGCTGACTCAGCTGCTCCAAGAGGTGTTAACACACCTTGGTTGACAGCATTGTTTAAGAACAATACTTTTGCAACTTCAATAGGAATATCAGCTAACGGAACTAGACCACTGTCTACTAACGCTGCTGCACCATTTCCTAATGCATTTGTTATTGCTTCAAGTATTGGACTGATAATGTTATAAGCTAGAACAGCAAGACCCCAACCCAAAATACCGAGTGAAAAGTTATCATATAACATTTCAAAACCTTCTGGTATATTGTCTTGTAATCTACTATCTATTTGCTTAAGTATCCAAGCTGCTGCTGGACCTACGGCCATAGCACCTAAGAACTGTGGTGAAGACGTTGCAACAATTATTGCTGTTGTAACGATAGCACCCATCACACCACCTCTATGACCATGAACCATTTTTCCACCTGTGTAACCTAACAGAAGTGGAAGAAGAGTAAGTATCATAGGACCAACCATGGATGACAATTCTTCATTTGGCAGCCAACCAGTTGGTATATAAAGTGCTGTAATCAAACCCCAAGCGATGAAAGCACCAATGTTAGGAATAACCATTCCTGACATAGCACCGCCAACGCGTTGTATGGATTCTTTCATATTACAATCCCCCTAACGATCGTTTGTGTTGATTTTCAACTATCTCAGTATAAAAGTTGTTTTTACTGTTTCACTTTGACTTTTGTTCATCTAAAATTATATATGTAACTAAATTTCTTATCTAAGGTCATTTTTTACACAATTTTTAGCAAATTAATACTAAATTGTTAAAAAAGGAGTTTTTTTGAAGAATATCGCTATTTCATTGATTCTATTAGCTTTTTTAGCATTATTATCTCTTGGGGCGACAGGGTCTTTGGTCACCGGAACTTCAGGGGTATTCAATAAGGTGCAAGGAGAAGTTTTTCAAGAATCCTCGAGCGAAGTTGTTTTAGAGGGCAATAAATTGTTCATATCTATAAATCAAAGAGATAAAGAGAATTCTGAAAAAGCTGTTATTGAATGTTTGAATTTTTATTCAAAAAAATATCCACAACTCGATGAATATACTTGTGATTTAGTGCTTAGAACTAACATAATCATCGACGATAGTTGTAATTATCTAACTGGTGTGCTTGTTAAAAAAGATTCTGAAGAATCTATAACCTTAGATTACAACAGTAACTGCTAGTCAAATAGAGAACCTAGTAGGCTATCTCCTTCAACCTCAATCTCAGCGAGAGTTTCCCCGACGTTTACCATTGAGCCCTCATCTATATTGAGCTTAATTATTTTTCCATCAAAAGGACTGTCTAAATCCATATCTACCTTATCTGTTGCGATTTCAGCTATAACGTCACCTTTTTTTACCTCATCTCCAACACTCACCTTCCAAGTTAAAAGTTCTGCTTCTGTCATCTGATCTGACATTGCAGGTAAAATAATTTTTTCATTACTCATTATCGATCATCTCCTTTATTTTTATCACGATATCCTCTTCTTGAGGTATTACGGTTGTTTCTAAATGCTTTGCTGAAGGCATGGGACTATGTAGTCCTGATAAAAGTGCCAGTGGTTTTTTTAAGGAGGTAAAGGCACGTGAAGATGCAACTTCAGAGATTAACGTAGCACCTATTGAGCTACTGCCCGGTGCTTCTTGACAAACTAAAAGATTATGTGTTTTTTCAACTGAAGTAATGACTGTCTCTGTATCTAGGGGTGAAAGTGTTAACAAATCAATTACTTCTATCGAGTATTTCTTTAAGGAATTATCATTAATGGCATTCATCACCGTATTGACCATATTGGAGTATGAAGCAATAGTGATATCTGTTCCTTCCTGAACTACTTTTGATTTCCCAAGAGCAGAAGAATCTGACGGCAAAGCTCCTAAGATAACTTCAGATTTAAGCTTGTAAATTAATTTATGCTCCATAAAAATAATTGGATTTGGATCAACAAACGAAGCCAGTAAAAGGTCGTAAGCATTTTGGGGGTTTGACGGAGTAACTACTTTTAACCCAGGTACATGGCAAAACCAGGACTCTAAGGACTGACTATGTTGAGCTGCAGCTCCCGTTCCAGCACCACTTGCGCCTCGTACAATCATGGGTACGTTGACAGCTCCACCATACATAAAATGTAATTTTGCTGCTTGATTAACAATTGGATCCATTGCGTTAACAATAAAGTCACTAAATTGCATTTCAACAATCGGCATTGAACCAGTAATAGCTGCACCAACAGCTAGACCAGCTATGACATCTTCTGAAATGGGTGTATCTTTGATTCTGTCTTCACCATATTTTTCTAACAAGCCGTCTGTTACACCAAAAGCTCCACCGTATACACCAATGTCTTCTCCAGCAATAAATGTCGTTTTGTTGGTATCAAGACATAGAGAAAGTGCTTCTCGGATTGCTTGACCTGTCGTTAGTTCAGGCATATGAATCTTCCTCCAAGTTTGTCTTAGGACTTTCAGGAGACTGTAGTGCTTTTTTAACAGAGTCCCGAATTTCTTCTTTTACCTCTGCTTCAATCTTTTTTAATGTTTCCAAATCTATATTTTCTTCGGTTAACTTTCCAATAAATCGTTTTAGAGGATCTTTTTCTTCTTTCCAAAATTCAATCTCATCTGACGTCCTGTAAAGATTGCGATCAGATTTTGAGTGCCCTCTATATCTATATGTGACAGATTCAATAAACATTGGTTTTCCAGATTTTTGGATTGTATTTTTAAACTTTGAAACAGTATTGTAAACTTCCTCAACATCATTACCGTCAATAGAAATACTTTCAATTCCATATGATTCTGCTCTTTGTGCTATTGATCCACCAGCAACAGCATTTTTCGAAGCCATAGACATTCCATATTGATTATTTTCACATACAAATAAGACTGGTAACTCCCATAGCGATGCCAAATTCAAGGCCTCGTGAAACGATCCCTCGTTTACAGCACCATCACCAAAAAAACAAAGAACTATATTATCAATTTTTTGCATTTTCAATGATAAAGCAGCACCAACAGATATCGTTAAACTACCAGCAACAATTCCATTTGCTCCTAAGTTTCCATTGGATAAGTCTGCAATATGCATGGATCCGCCTCTTCCACGACAATACCCATCTTCTCTTCCTAACAATTCAGCAAACATTTTATAAGGATCTGCACCCTTTGCTAGACAGTGCCCATGTCCCCTGTGGGTTGAAGTAATTAAATCCTCGCGCTTAAGAGCAAGACAAGCCCCGGTTGCCGTAGCTTCTTGACCAATTGATAAATGCATTGTTCCATGTAATAATCCTCTGGAAAACATTTCCTCTAGAGCTTCCTCAAATAAACGTATGAGTAGCATCATTCTATAAAGTTCTAATTTGTTTTCTTTGTCCACGTGAGCCTTTTTAATTATTTTGTTTATTACGTAAGTTGTTTATTAAGTTATCGGGCAACTCTAGAGAAGCTCTAGGAATTGGTTCTCCTTGTTTGACTTCATCAACTACTGTTGCTCCTTCAATTAAACCAAGGGGGGCCAGCCCATCTGTTTCGGAATAAGGATATGCAACCCCATATGAAGAAAATCCTCCAATCCCGTCAATCTGGTCTCCTGGTTTTAAATCTTTTTTGGCATGACCTATAACTTCAGAAATCCATGTTGTTGGTTGTAGACCGGGCTCATTATTTATTATTGCCATGCCTACACTTCTAGGGGCTTCAACAGATGCAAGATGGTACGGCCTGTAAAGGGTGTAATATGGTCCCTCTCCCATTGATAGATATTCCATTTCTTCAATAATTGTAGGATTATCTGTAGTCACGATAGAAAAAACACCTGGTGCAGGGCCAAAGGCAAAATCAACACGTCCTGATTCTTTGAGAACACCTCCATCTGATTCTGGAATTAGATTCTTGTTTAACTCTGATACTTCACTAACGGGTCCATTCATCCCTACTTTATCTAAGGGCATTCCTATACCATTGGATAATGCAGTCATTTCGATCATAGTTTTACTTCCATCTACAAAGCTAGCTAGCATTTTAGGATTCATGTTTTTCTGCATAGCTCTATCATGCAAAGATTTAGGGGTAGCAGTTTGATCTAGTGGGTTATTCTTGCCCTTTCCAATACAAACTACTTCAAAGCCTATATCAACAGAAAAATCGTAGAGTTCTTTACACGCAACAGGTTCATCTCCGTTTGCGACACTGTAAACAACACCTTTTTCCTTAGCTTGCTGAGCTAAATAGAGTCCTATAGTTATGTCTGTTTCTACATTTAGCATCAGAATATGTTTTCCTGCGTCTATGCAGTTTGATGCAACCTCTGCACCAACCCAGGGAACTCCTGTTGCTTCAAAAACTATATCAATAGGAAGTTCTGCCAGGTCTTTTGCATTGCTAACAATTCCTCCGTGACCATTAGAAATTGATGAGTTTGCATCTTTGTTGTGACCGATACTTGTCATCCCAGCAAGACGGAGTGCATTTTCTGCTCTTTTTTCATCAATGTCTGCGCATGCAACTAGTTCCATACCAGGTATACGGCCAATTTGTGCTGCTAAACCAGAACCCATTTGTCCGGCACCTGCAAGTCCAACTCGAACAGGTCTACCTAGTTCTTTTTGTCTCTTTATAAGTTCTTGTGTAAAGTTCATTTAATCAATCTCTATTCTGTCATCAATCTTTATCTCAGGGGCGTTGGTAAAACTGCAGCTTACATCACCTGGCAAAGCTGCTTCAGTTGCTGAGTCAAGCTTTAAAACAAGATGTCCCAAATTTGTAAAATTTTCGTTAGCAACAGGTCCAACGGCGGTAACTATTAGTTCTTCGTTAGATAAATTAATTTTTGTTCCAACTACTATTTCACCAACTACATCCTGAAGTTCATGAACAACGGCTACGTCCTGAAGTTCTTCAGGAGCATTATCTCCAAAAAAAACTACGATTCCTTCTTCTAAAAATAAGTGCGCTTGATCTCCAATTTTGACTATTTTCGAAGAATATATCGACACTATATTTCAGTAATCTGTTCTTCAGATACTCCAGAAACAAAGTTTTCTTCTCTTATAAATTGAGCTAAGGGTCCAGCTGGTGATGTGTCATGAATATCTATTGTTGGAACGCCTTTCATTGGATAAACTCCAATTCTTGCTGTTCCTCCACAGTCAATTACTGCACATGCCATGGCCTTAAAACCACCTTCAGGTGAAGATTTAAAACCATCAAAAGGTTCAGCACCTGTCATATCAGCAATTTTCTGTGCTACTGGGTGAATACCTCCACCTGTAATACAAACTATGTATTTTTTCTCATCTGTAGGTTTAACTTCGAGTGGGCCACCCCATCCGCCTTTTCCTCTTTCAATTTTCACTTTTTTATATTCTGCCATTTTTTACTCCTTAAATAATCTGTGACGCTCTATTTTAATTAGAGCGTCACAAAAAATAAAATTGTCGTGTTAGAAATTTACAAACCTAGTGCAAATAACCAACCAACAACTACTGAAATTGGTCCAGTAATCATTCTACTTGTTAGAACGGCTGGAACACCAATCTCTACAGTCTCCGGTTCTGCCTCACCTAATGCGAGACCAACTGGGACGAAGTCACAACCAACCTGTGGGTTGATTGCAAACAATGCTGGTAATGCCATAGAAACATCTACGTTTCCTCTTCCAATCTCTGTTCCAACTAGAACACCAACGATTTGAGCTATAACAGCTCCAGGTCCTAGTAATGGAGACAAGAATGGAATTGAACAAACGATACAGACAAGCATCAAACCAACTAAGTTGTTTGCAAATCCTTTAATTCCTTCAGCTATGACGTCACCAATTCCTGTAGACAGAATTAATCCAATCACACCGGCAACGAATGCCATGAATGGAATAATTGTTTGAATACATAACTGTATAGCATCACGACCTGCTTGAAATAATTTTCCAACTACTCCACCGACAGATCTACCTATTTTTTCAATCATACTTTGCATTATTCAGCACCGACCTTTCTTGAAGACATAATTGAATAGATAATGTCTGTTGTGACACCTCTAATCAAAATAACAACAAGCCCAGCGAGTAAGTATCTTACTGCTAACGGCGTTACTAATTCTGGAGCTGCGATCTCAACTCCTGCTGCAATTCCCAACCATACGAATAACTCTCCACCATTTGCATGTGGAAATATTCCTGTAATTGGATGAACAAAACTAACAGCAGCATCGTAAAATGCTGGTTTGTTTTTTTCTGGTAAGAATGTTCCGAATGTATAGCAAACTGGGTTTGTCAGCATAAACACAGCTACAAAAGGTAGCAATGTATATCGAACTGGAACATACATCCAGCCCTCCTGAGCAGCCCACTTGGCAAAGTTTTCAACTTTATCTTCACCAATGAATTTGACCAATGCATTTACTGCAGTCAAAAACACCACTATCAACGGGATAATACCAGTAGTCAAACTGACAAATACATCTGCTGATGTTCTGAAAACACCAATAAATGCATCAGCCATACTAACTAACGCGTCCATTTTTCCCCCTTCTTTTTATTTCTAATTAGAAACACTTTCTGAATCTTCATTAATTTTTTTAATTAACGTGTCAGCTGCCATAGCCGCTGCATCATAAAGTGGATCCTTTCCATCAGAGTCCGTAAACTCTAATAAACTTTTATTAATTAACTCTTTAACCTGTTGTCCCCTTGCAAAGACAGTAGTTCCTTTTAAAGTGATAGCATCAACTATTATTTTTTGGGAATTTGCAGACATAGCTAAATAAACTCTTTTACGACCCCATTTAGGTTGGTTGGTGCCGATAGCAACCGTTAAATTATCACCATGAAGTTCTTTAACTACATTCATAAAGCTAACTGCTTGTTTTTTAGCAAGTTGCATTTGAAGAACCCACATACCAGCAAGTCCTAAAAATAATGCTCCTAATGCAATAGGTGAATCTAAAATAATTGTATTTCCTTACTTCTTACTTGTATTTTATATGTGAAGAGTTTTGGTTTGCAATTTTTACAAGTAAAAATTTTAATTTTACTGTAACCGGGTTGGACTTGAATGCTATAGGTGTTTGCTAGTTTTCATCAGTAATTATTTTTTCAAGTTCAAAAATATCCTCGATAAAAGTTACTTTCATATTTTTTGGGTCTCCCGGAACTATTACTGCTTCTCTCCCAACATATTTAGAAACACATTCAGTAGTGTCCACAGCCTGCCAGTTGTCTATTTTTGCTAATTCGTAAGACTTCCATAACTCATCAGCTGGAAAAACTTGAGGGGTCTGAATTTCTACAATTGTTTCATCTTGAGAATGATTTGTATCCGTATCACTCTTAATTGATAAATTTTTAGAATTGAAGCCTGGTGCTGATGCACCATTTCTTTTTGCTACTTCAATAAGTTCATCCAATAGGTACAAGGGCAATAGGGGTCTTGCCCCGTCATGTATTAATATCAAATCTTCTTTGGAAACGTTCCCTGAATTTTTTAGGTACATAAGCCCTTCATATTCGCTCTCATGTCTTGTTTTTCCACCAGTTGTTATACCGACTAATTTATCTGTTTTCACAAGCTCAATAACCGTATTTGTTTTTTCCCAATCCTCTTCACGTATTACAAGAAGAATTGAATCCACATACGTAGACTTTTCAAGAGTTTCTAAAGGCCAGCAAAGTGCTGGTTTCCTACCTACCGGAAAATATACTTTATTTTCTTCATCAGTAAATCTATGGCTAGAGCCACCGGCTAAAAGTATTGCATGAGTCTTCATATCTCTAAATTGTTAATCTTATCTCTGACTTCTTGACTATTTTTTGATTTCAGTATTTCTGATTTTAGATCTTCAGTATTCATTGATTTCAATTTAATCAGTTTTTCAAAAACAAAAGGAGAAGCAGCTGATGACATACTAAATTTTCTTAGTCCTAATACATATAAAGCAATTGCAGATATTGGGTCGGAAGCCATCTCTCCACAAACAGAGACTTCTATGCCTTGTTCTTTGCTTACACTAAAAACATTTTCTAATACTCGTAATATTGCAGGATGTAAAGAATCTTGATATTCAATTAGATTAGGATTTCCTCTGTCCGCAGCCATAATGTATTGTGTTAAGTCGTTCGTTCCAATAGAGAAAAAATCAACGTGCTGTGCAAAATCTTCTAAAAGAATAGTGGAAGAGGGGGTTTCAATCATTATCCCAACTTCGGGGACTTTTTTTCCTAAGTGTTCAGCAATCTCTTCAATTATACTTTTGCTTTTAATAAAATCTTCTATGGTTGAAATCATGGGGAACATTATCTTTACACGATGAGCATCCTTAGATGTAAGGATTGACTCGATTTGAGATCTATAAAGTTCCTCAAATTGAAGAGATAAACGAATACCTCTTACACCTAAAAATGGATTTTCTTCAACAGGCAAACTTAGATAATCGACTTGTTTATCTCCACCTATATCTAGTGTCCTATATGTAATTACTCCGCTAAATTTATCTTGTATTTTCTCTAATATATCCCTTTGTTCTTCAATGGTCGGAATGGATGACCTATCTAAATAAATAAACTCGGATCGAAAAAGCCCAATGGAGTTTAAAAAGGGGTGATTAAATGACTCTATCTCTTCCCCAGAACCTACATTGATTAAAAATTCAAAATCTTGGTTTTTATATTCAGATAAAGTAAAGCTATTTCTAATTTCCTCTTCTCGTTTTTTAGTCTCATTCAAACTCTCTATTACATCTTCATCTGGATTTATATTTAACTTTCCAGTAGACCCATCAAGTGCAATTAAGTCATCATTATTTATCTCTTTTATGCTTTCTCCAACACCAATAACACATGGAATGCCTAAATTTTTTGCAACGATGACTGCATGGGATGTTGGGCCACCATCTCTAAGAACAATGCCAATAACGTTTGCCATATTCATTGAGGATGTATCCGCAGGTGTTAGGTCTTCTGCGACTAAAACAGAGTTTTCATTTAATTCAACTTTTATCTCTTTCTCCTGCATTGTGTTTATTAAATGTTTACCAACTGAAATTATGTCTTCCGCTCTTTGTTTAAAATACTCGTCTTCCATACTTGCTAATATATTTGCACTAGATTCAAAGATATTGTAAATTTCTTTAACTGATGATTGATTTTCGGCTGTAATTTGTCCTGTGATTTCCGGGTCTTGAAGAATTAAAATATAGGCATCTAATACTTCGGCTTCTTCATTTCTGTTGTTATTATTGAAATCTTCAATCTGTAACTGAAATTTTGAAGTAAGTTTTTGCACTGCCTCCTCGAATACAATTTTACTCTCTGCATCAAGATCAATCTTATTTTGATATACGAAGGCATTACCAATACAGCTTCCTATAGATACACCATTTCCTTTAACACTTTTCATTATTTCATCAAGTTACACGGAAAAAAAGGTTTTTGCAATGTTGGATTACTTCAAAACCAGATTATTTTTAATATATGAAATATTTACTTCTGAATTTCAAAGAGATGCCAACATATGGTTGGATTGAATACTCTGAAGAAAAAGGGCTCATTTTATCTGAGCAAGAGATGTTCAGTAGCTTTCTAGATATAAAAGATTTGGTTAATACTAAAACCTGTATTGTTGTTGACGCACTAGCAACTGATGAACCAACTCTTTCCATCTCACTTGAGAATATACTAAAGTCAAATTACTCCATTACCACACAAAAGGTGACCAATGCTTTAAAAAAGATTGACTCTACTGGCAAAGTAGTCAGTCATCTCAATAGAGAAAACTATCAAAGACTTTCAACTCCGATTAAAGCAAGTGGTCATTCAATTAGTCAATACTTTGACAAAAACTCTTCATGGGACTTTGAAAAATACTTAAGGCTAAACAACCACTCCTATAAGGATTATCAAACTTTTGAGGCTGAGTTAATCTTAGAGTCAAAGTAGATTTGACCAATACCTACTAATAAAACTAAAACAAAACCTATTAACTGTTTTGAGGACAAATTCTCATTGAGTAAAAAAGCTCCCAAGATAACTCCCGTAACTGGCTCCAGATAAGAAATTGTGCTGACAGCTATAGGCTTAATTATTTTTACGACATACCAATAGGTCGTAAGGCCTACACCTGTTAAAAAGAATCCAAGAAAAATGCTGACCGCAAGATTGTCAATCAGCCACTCTCTTGATTCATATGTAAATTTAATAAGAATTATAGAGGCTACTAACAACTGTGAGAAAGCCACTTTAAGACCTCCTAGTTGTGAACTAAATTTTTCCCCAATAATTATTATCAAAGACAAACTAATAGCACTTATTAGTCCGTAAAGAATCCCCTCCAGCGAATTAATGTTTGAAATATCTAAAAGAAAATACAAGCCAATAAAACCAATAGAAATTAGAAATACTTGATAAGTTTTTGGTTTGTTACCACGTAAGAATTCAAGTAGTAGAACAAAAAGTGGGTATGAAAAAACTAATCCTATGCCAACTGCAATGGAGTTTAATTCAATTGACTCAAACATTGTCACCCAATGAATAGCGAGAAGTGGTCCTAAGATTAATCCTGGTTTGATTAGCTCTTTTATATTAAGATTTTTTCTTATCAATAGGGTTGCAAGGAAAAATGTTCCTAGAAATGTTCGTATTCCGACGAGAGATATAGAGGTAATATCAGATGTCCGTATTATTAATGGAATTGTTCCCCAAGAAATAGCTAATAAAATTATTCCCGAATAGGCTTTTGTTGTAGGGTTCATTTACTCAGATTGATTTGAGTAATTTGTAAATTGGGTATATTCCTTGCTGAAATAAAGATCAACTTTACCGGTTGAACCTGATCTATTTTTAACAATATTAATTTCCGCAACACCGGGTCTTTCAGTTGCAGGATTATAATAATCATCCCTATAAATCATCATTACAATATCAGCATCTTGCTCAATTGCACCAGACTCTCTTAAATCTCCAAGTCTTGGTCTCTTGTCTTCTCTTGCTTCTGCTGCTCTGTTTAACTGAGAAAGAGCAATTATTGGTACCTTTAACTCTCTTGCTAACCCTTTTAAGTTTCTGCTGATTTCAGCAATTTCTTGTTGCCTATTGTCGCCTGAATTACCTTGCATCAACTGGATGTAGTCAACGACTATTAAGTCTAGGTTCTTAGATGCTTTTAGCCTTCTGGATTTAGCTCTAATATCTGTAACAGTAATGACAGAAGCATCATCAAAATACAGTGGCATAGTGTTAACTTTCGAAGCAGCTTCAACAACTCTGGACCATTTCTCTGGACCAAGCTGACCTTTTCTTGCATCTCCAGAAGCTACTTTTGCTTCTGAGAATAAAACTCTTTGAACTAATTCCTCTTTTGTCATCTCAAGAGAGAAGAAAGCAACTGTTTTATTTTCTTTTGCAGCATTAGTTGCGATATTTAGTGCTAAAGATGATTTACCCATGCTTGGTCGAGCAGCAATGATGACTAAGTTACCATCTTGTAATCCCGCTAACGTATTATCTAGGTCAACGAAGTGAGTTGGTAATCCTGAAAGTCCAGTACCTTGATTTTCAATTTCCTCAATCTGCTCAATTGCTTCATTTAAAAAATCTGCAACACCAATTAAACCGTCGCCTATAGCATCATCGGATGCATTAAATATTGATTGTTCTGCTTCATCCATAACGGAAGAAATATCTTTATCCAAGGTATATGCAAGCAGTTCTATTCTTCCGCTAGCTTTAAGTAACTTTCTTCTATTTGAGTGTTCTAATACAATTTCAATATATCTTTCAAAGTTCGCTGAACTTGGAACATTTTCAACTAAACGAGCAATATATGATGCGTTTAAACTTGTTGTGTTCTTGTTTTTAAATACAATTTCAGAAACTGTAACACTGTCGATTGGCTTTCCAGAATCAAATAATTCTTTCATAGCCTCAAATATTTTTTCATTATTTGGGCTATAGAAATCTCCAGGCTTTATTGCCTCCATTAACCTATTTGAGGCATCCCTTGATAAAAGTGCGCTACCTAAAAGAGCTTCTTCCGCTTCAATACTACTTGGTGGAGCTTTCTGAACTCCAAATGAGTCACTGGATGAAACTGCTTCTGGTCCAGCCATTATTTTGTTTCAGGAACTATTTCCAAAGTTACGTCAAAATTGACATCTGAACTTAGTTGTATTTTGACTGTGTGTAAACCAATCTCTTTAACCTGATTTTCTACAATAACCTGATCTTCTTCTAATTTAAATGTTGAAAACTTTTCAATTGATTCAATTATTTGAGCATTTGTTACAGCAGCATATAATGTTCCCTCATCAGTTGAATTTTGAGCTATAACTAAATGTGCATCCGCTAGTGCTTGCTGAATGGAATCAGCTAGTTGGCTACTCTCTTCGAGTACTGCTTGTCTTTTTTCTTGCATCCTCTCAGCTATTGTTACATTTTTTGTTGTAGCCACCATTGCCATATTTTTTGGTATTAAGTAGTTTCGAGCATAACCTTTAGCAACATTTACGATGTCGCCCTTGCGACCTAACTTAGATATGTCTTCTTTAAGTATTAACTTCATCGTCTGTTATATGATTGTTTGTAAGTACTTGTTGTTACATATGGAAGTAATGCAAGCTCTCTTGCAACCTTGACAAGACGGGCTACTTTGGCTTGTTCCTGTTTTGTAATTCCAGTAATCAAACTTGATCTTATTTTCCCTCTGTCTGAGACGAATTTTTCCAATAGCTTAACATCTTTGTATGTAGCTCTTGAAATTTGTTCTTTTGTTACTCTTCTTGGTTTAGGTGCCTCATATTTTGAAGCCTTAAACTTTGGAGCTCTTTTTTGACCTTGTGCTTGTCCCATTTACATACCTCCTAAAATGGTGCTTCGTTCTCTTCAAAATTATCTCTAGCTTTTGGCATATCTGAAGATCCTGAAGAGCCTGAATCTACACTTGCTGTTGCCCATTTTAAAGCTGGTCCGATTTCATCAATTACAATAGAGACTTTTGATCGATTTCCACCTTGTTGATCTTCCCAAGTTGAATAATTAAGTTTTCCAACGATTATTACTCTCATCCCTTTTGTTAAAGATGAACTTACATTTTCAGCTTGTTGTCCGAAAACTACACCGCTGAAGTACTGTGGGTCATCATCAACATTTACCCATTCACCATCAGTAAATCTTCGTTTTTTAGGTCCTGCAAAGTTGATATCAAGGACTGACATTCCCGAGTTTGTTGTTCTTAGTTCAGGATCCATTGTTATAGTTCCAACTATTGTTACTGTATTATCTACCATGTTTATACCTCTAGCTTTCCATCTTTAAGACTTTGTGTCTAATCACATCATCAGATATTTTTAGCACTCTATCAAGTTCACTTGGCACTGTTGGAGGTGCTTCAAAGGTTGTAATAGAATAGATACCTTCATTAAAAGTTTCTATTTGATAAGCAAGTTTTCTTTTTTGCCAAACACCTTGCTCTGAAATTGAACCACCATTGGTAGTAATTATTTCAGTAATATTATTGTGAATTTCTTCAACAAGACTGTCGTCTGCTGTAGGTCTTACGATTGAGACCAAGTCATATTTAGTCATTTTTTCTCCTATGGACACTTGTACGTGGCTTCTTTTGAAGCAGGTACTTACAATTTAATACTAGAAATAGCTTATGACAGAATTTTTTTAATTTCTTTTTTCCATTCTTCTAAGGATTCTTGTAAGTCTGGTCCCATCGCATAAGAATGATCTTCAGTTGGAAATTCATTGTTTTGGATCTCAGATTTATAATTCTTAAGTGCCTCGACAGTGTCCTCATATTGCTTTGAATACCTTTTAACAAATTTAGCGTCTACGTATTCCTTTGACTTCATTCCCAAAATATCATGAAGAACAAGAACTTGACCATCTGTGAATTTACCTGCACCTATGCCAATTGTTGGAATAGTAAGCGCTTCAGAAATTGATTCAGCAACTATGGAGGGCACACCCTCAAGTACCATTGAAAAGCAACCTAGTTCTTGTAAAAGTAGAGCATCTTCAAATAATTTCTTTGCCAACTCGAGTGTTTTACCCTGTACCTTGTAGCCACCCATCATGTTTTTTGACTGGGGAGTAAGTCCCAAATGACCCATTACTGGTATTTCTGCATTCACTAAGGCCTCTATGGTGTCTTTTCTTTTTGATCCACCTTCAACTTTTACAGCATCAGCTTTTCCTATTTGAATAAACTTTGCTGCATTCCTTAATGTGTCTTCTACTCCTATGTGATAAGACATATAAGGCATGTCTGCCACTACGAGTGAATTTGGCTTTGCATTGCTCACTGCCTTTACGTGATGTAGTATTTCTTCAACTGTAACTGAAAGGGTGTCTTCGTGACCCAAAACTACTTGAGCAAGAGAATCTCCAATTAAAATGACATCAATACCTGCTTCGGAAGCAGCTTTTGCTGAAGGGTAGTCGTAAGCCGTAACCATTGAGATGTTCTCATTGTTTTTTAAATTTACAATATAAGGTACTGTTTTTTTCATTTTTCCTCTCTCCGCTTTAAAAGTCGAAGGATTAATATAATTTTATTATTTTTACCTAATTAAGCAACTCTTAATTTAATAACCGAAATATATTTCATTTTTTGTAATTTACGATTCTAGTGATTATGCAATAACATTTGTAATATGAAGTTTTTAAAATTCGCACTCTTATTAATATTGATATCATGCACAGCAACATTAGAAACTGCTGAGAAAGAGATAACTATGACAACTGAAAATGAAAAATTAACTGATACTGGAAATCAAAAAGCATATTTTGCCGGTGGGTGTTTTTGGTGCATGGAACCACCTTTTGAAGCATTAGACGGAGTTCTCGGTGCGACTTCTGGATATATGGGAGGCACAATGGAAAATCCTACTTATGAAGATGTTGTAACTGGAGAAACTGGGCATGCAGAAGTTGTAGAAATATTATATGATCCAAATATCGTCACTTATGAAGAGCTTCTTGAGGTATTTTGGAGAAATATAGATCCAACAGCTCTGAATTACCAGTTTGCAGATGTTGGCTCACAATACAGAACTGAAATTTTTACTGTTGGAGAAAATCAAATGCAGGCTGCTGAAACCTCTAAAAAAGAACTCGGTGATTCAGGAAAATTTGATAAACCTATTGTTACTGCAGTCTCTGCTGCACCTAAATTTTATATTGCTGAGGAATATCATCAGGATTTCTATAAAAAGCAAGCTATGAGATATGAAATGTATGCAAAGGCTAGTGGGCGAAAAGGATATATTGAAGATACTTGGGGTAATGACTAATCACGAATAGTTTTATATAGTGTTTCTTTCCACTCGTCACTATCAATTTCCCAAATAACGTTTACATTTCTTTCTGTGTGACTCCAATGCTCATCTATATGAGGCTCACTTTCACCGACATGCAGTTGATCGACAATAGTCATTCCTCTAGCGGGCCCGTCTATTACAACTTGAACGTTGTGTCTTGAGACCTTTGTTGTGACAGCTGGGTTTAGTGCTACTGCCATTGCTACAGGATCAGGTAGTCCAAGACCTGGATCTCCCAACCAATTTTGGCTTGAATCAAGAGCGTGTTTATTACAATCTATTGTGAAATCTGCTTTTTCTGTCTTAAAGCTATATGCGAGCTCCATTTCCTCTTCAGTTAGATTTGCTTCGCCTCTACATAGCTCCCAGCCCACCATGGCTATATCATGATGCTTCGATTTAAAAACTATATCTGCAGCTTCAGGGTCACACCATATGTTGTATTCAGCTGCCGGAGTTACGTTTCCGACTGTATTTGAGGCCCCACCCATGATTACGATATTTTTCAGTTTTAAAAAAGAATCAGGATATTTTTTTATGAAATTAGCCACATTTGTTAATGGACCTAGGGTTACTAAAGTTATTTCGTCGGGATGTTGATTAATGTGGTTATTTAGAACCTCAATAAAATCTTCATTAGTTTCTTGAAGTTTTGGTGCCGGGTAGTTCATATTGCCCATTCCATCGGGTCCATGAAACCAATCTGCATGCTCTCTTTTTTTTACAAGGGGCGCATCTGCGCCGACATAAACTGGAACATCTTTCTTGCAAAGCTCAACGGTATACCTTGCGTTTATACTTCCCTGTTTAACAGACATGTTTCCTGAAACAACGCTGATTCCTAAAACTTCAACATCATGCCATTCGAGGGCCATTAATAAGGCAACAGCATCATCGGATGCAGTATCTGTATCTATAAAATATTTATTTTTCATATGTTATTAAAGGATATCAAAAGTATTTAAAAGATTCTTTTAAATAAATAAGTAGTTTTGAAATCTAGGTTATCGAGTGTTCGCTTTTTTTAAATTTATAAAGTTTGCAAAGATGATTAATGCTGCACCCAGGTAGATAAACATATCACCTTGTTCTGAATAAAACATAACTCCTATTAATACAACAATTGGTAATCTTAACAAATCAATCGGGGCAACTACTGTTGGTGGTGCAAGTGATAAAGCTGTTGTTATACAGTAGTGAGCACCTAAACCAGCAAATCCAATTACTACAATCCATGCAATATTTTCTGTTGTTGGTATGTCTAATCTTCCATCTAGAAGAGATGTAATAAGACCAAATATTAATTGCATTGCAGTTAAGAAAAAAAGGATAGTTAAAGTTGATTCGGTTCTTGTAAGTCTTCTTGTATAGATATTTGTTAACGCAAAAACAATTGCAGAAATAGCTGCAGCAATTAATCCTAGATTGATACTTTCAATATCTGGTCTAACTGTGATTAATACCCCGATAAAGCCTATACATACCGAGAGTATTTTAAATTTATCCATTTGTTCATCAAGCATCAAATATGAAAATAGAACTATCCATATTGGCATTGTAAATTCTAATGAGGTGACTTCTGCAAGAGTTATCGATGCTAGTGCATAAAGCCAAAGATTCTGACCAGTAAAATGAGCAACATTTCTTTTTAAGTGTGTTCTTATTTCCTTTAAATTAATTTCATGAAGTTGTTTGTTCTTTATTAGAAAAAACAAAATAATAGACACCCCTATTACACTTCGATAAAATAAAATTTCAAAAGTATCTATTTGGAGTGAAATCTCTTTTCCTGCAACAGCCATTGAGGTGAGGCAAAAAACTCCTCCGACCATCCATAAAGAGCCCTTTATCGTATCAGTCATAACCTATAAACTTCCACAATATTTTCTTAAAATACCTGTAGGGTAGCTCTCGCTAACTACAAAATCTGGATCAGGTGTTAGGGTGTTCTGAGATTTTGAGGATAGGAGATCTCTGTATTCATCTGAGGTTCTCCAGTATTTGATGCTGTACTCTTGATTGTCTTCCCACCACTGAACCTCCTCTTGAATTGTCCAAATATTATCAATTGATATCAAATGTTTTTCAAGAGCAGTATTAGCATTTTTTGAATCTAAGAAATTGTTATAAAAGCCATCAATCACACTCTGCAGCTCTGAATTATTGATTACATAATTAGTAATTACATTATCTAATCCATCAAGACCAATTTTGTTAATCCTTAAAGCTTCATTAACGTAATCTAGCTTGGTGGCATCGACATATGAATAAGTCCTATAGATTTCACTTTCATAAGCTTCAATTTGGATCTCATCAAACACTCTTTCGACCTCATCAGCTAGTTGAATACAATTGTTAATTTTTGTATCTGAAGAAGGTTCGACACTTGAACAAAAAACAAAAAACAAAAAACAAATTAAATACTTTTTATTGGTCATTGTGCCACCCTTTATTAAAGGGTAGAAGGAATATTGGAATAATGGTAAAGACTAGAAATAGATTTTGTGCAGTATTTAATGAGTACTCTTCAATAAAATAACCCATTACTATAGATCCAATAGCAATGCCGGAACCCACAGAACTGGCCAACCAAGAGAACGCCTCTGTTAGCTTTCCACTTTCTGTGACATTTGATACGTAACTATTTGCAAGTAAGAATATAGGGCCTATTCCTAATCCGCAAAGAAACCCAGAGAAGATAATAAGATTCCTAGTTTCAAAAAAATAAAATGTAGAAACTGACAATGCAAGAAATAAAAATACGAAATTATAATTTTTTAAACTCTTCGTATTTTTAAAAAAGTATCCATAAAGCAATGCACTAACAAGTGCGGTAAAACCGTTAACAAGATAATAAAAGGCGGTTAAGTTTTTTACATTGCCAATATCTTCTTTAGCAACAACAAATACTGAGATACTACTTAGACATGCGCCAAGAAAAACTAGTGAAACTAGAAGTATTGTTTTATTTTTTGAAAACCATACAGAAGTATTATTAGAAGCCATTTCTTTTATATTTCCAATATCAATACTGTTAAAGAAAACGACTCCAATGGTTCCAGTAATAGAACTGACTGCAGCAATATACAAAGCAACTATTGGATTTATATAGTTTGATACGGTTGCAAAAACTGATGGACCAATTAAAAAATTTAATTCATCAATTGAGGACTCGATTGCTTGTACTTTTTGATTATCCTCTTCTTTTGTAATAGCTTTCCAATTTCTACGCGTATATGCGCCAATATTTGGAACGGAGATACCCAGAAGTATTGAAAGAAAAATATATATAAACTTACTTTGATAATTACCAAGAGTAATTAACAAAGAAGCTGTTACGAACCCAGTTAAAAGAACACTTACAATTTTTTTTTGACCTAGCTTGTCTACCAATCTGCCATTTACGGGTTGTATTAATGCATTTGAGATACTGAAGCTTGCAGCCATTGCTCCACCTATTGCATAGGAACCTGTTTTGTAATTTCCAAATATAACCATACCCACTTGAAGCATTGAAAACGGAGCTCGACCAAGTGCTCCAAAAAATATTAAATTTTTAGCACCATTAAGACTTATTAATTTTCTGTAAGTTGCTTCCATAGCCATTAGTACATTGTTGTATGTAAATAAAGATACCTTTAGAAAAGTTAATTAACTTAGTAAATCTAACAGCATATTCATGAATTTATCTTTGCTGGATTTCGTAACTACTCGCACATTTTTATTCTTATCTTCAATATCAAAATAATCTACTATCGTCTGACCTCTAGTAATTCCATCTCTTGTATCAACTATTACATGTAGGTCTTGAGATTCCTCAATTATTGAATTATCCAGTGCGATAGCCATGGTTATTGGATCAGGTAAATCAAATCCGTAGAAGTCATACCACTCTTTTGTAAGATTTATTAGGACTTTCTGAATATCAACCGAGAAATCAGCCAACTTAGTGTTTAAAGACCTAAGTTGTTCAATCTCAGCCTCTTTAAGCATTGCATATTTATATGAGTTATCCCATCCAACCATTGTAAGTTGTAGATCTGAGTCAAAAACTATTTTTGCTGCTTCCGGGTCAACCCATATATTAAATTCAGCAGCAGCGGATACATTCCCCGTTCCATCAGAAGTTCCTCCCATGACATAGCAGTGGTCAACCTTTGAACTAATAGATGGATCTTTCTCTATTGCTAAAGCTATGTTGGTTAGTGGGCCTAGTGTAACAAGTGTTATTTCTCCAGGATTATTGTTAATTGTTTCAATAAGATAATCTACAGCTCCTGTTTCTTCATATTTTGGTGATTTAGAACCAATCCCAATATCACCCATTCCATCTACCCCGTGCACTGACTGAGCGCTTGCTGATACTGGACTTAAAGATTTAACATGTTCTGTAAATTCTTCAAGAGTGTGAATTTCAATATACTCACGCACTAAAGGCTTATCTGCGCCTGCATAAACTTTAATATCCTGTTCAGCTATTTCAATTGTTGAAAGAGTATTCGTGATCCCTTGTGCAAGAGGTACATTCCCTGAAACAACTGTTATCCCTAAAACTTCAGTTTCTGGATGTATGAGAGCCAAAAGTATAGCTACTGCATCATCTGAACCTGTATCTGCGTCAATGATAAATTTTTTCATTTAGTACATAGTCGTAATCGTTAAATGATGGGGTCTATGGGTAGCGTGATACTGTTTCCATAACCTGTAATCAAGCTGAGGAATGATTATAGATTTTTCAGCAGGCCTTCTCTTATTAATCTCCTCGGTCAGTTTTGCAGTTATGTATAAACTGGTACTCCTTATTTCAATTTCTTCAAGAGAGTCTCTAGCTATGATTTCACCATTTGTGATTTTATTTCGTAGCTCCTCTGAGTATTCGACTATCTTCATAACCTCTAAGGCAACCGGAACAATGTAATCAGCAAAAGCACTCATCGATTGCATATCCTCAATGTAGAAATCTCCTGTTCCTGCAAGTTCAGCATGTATGCCCCAAAATGCAAGCTGAGCAAGCTTATAAAAGTGGACATTATATTTTTCAGCATATTGAGAAGTGTCATCAAATCGTGGAAATTCTGAAGTGAGCCTTTCAATAAGTCCCTCCCCATTATCGTATAGTTTTTTTGGTCCAGCATTAATAAAATTCATCCAATCACCTTCATAGTCATCAGATAGTTTTGCTCCCACATTTAAGAGTATGTCTAGTCTTTCTGACATCATTGGCATTTCAATATTGCCCTTAAATATATTTTTAAGCTGTTTGTCATCTAGATCTGAAAGTACGTTGCCGTTATATAGCTGTAATCCAGATGATATAGCCTCCTGAATCTGAACAAACATTGCTTCACTATCAGAGAGAACTTTACCTTCACGTATGATTTCATATTTAGTGCTGCTCTCAAAATCTGTAAAAGCAAAGTTAAGTGTATTAATCAACATTGTTGTTCTTATAAACTCATCGGGATTATTTTTAGATATATTTTGCTCTGGTGGTGGAAAGTCTTCGTAAGCAATCCAATCAGCCACATTCATAATCTGATCTAAGTTCAGGTTTATAGTTTGGAGATTCTCGATAACTGGATTCAATGAGCTAAGTACCTTAGAGTCCCAATCAATATTCATAGTTCAAATGATACTAGCTAAAAATAGTGTCGAAAGATATACTTTCAACATGAATTCAAAAATTTGTGTTATTGGTAGTTCAAATATTGATCAAATAGCGTATACCCAAAATATTCCATCAGACGGTGAGACCTTGTTTGGAGATTCGTTTCAGATGGGTTTTGGTGGGAAGGGAGCTAATCAAGCTGTTATGGCGGGGTTGCTTGGAGCTGATGTATATATGATTACGTGTTTAGGCGATGATGTTTATAAAGAGATGACGATAACCAACTATCAAGCAAATAATGTAAATACTGATCATGTACAACTGGTTAGAGGGTCTAGTGGTGTTGCGCCTATTTGGGTTGACTCAACTGGACAAAATAGAATAATTGTTATCCCTGGAGCAAATAATGAAATAGATTCTCAAAAAGCAATATCTTCAATGACAGAAATTGGAAACATTTCAGTTCTAGTTGGCCAGTGTGAAATTCCTATGGAGGTAAATCATGAAGTTTTTGAATTTGCAAAAAGTAATGCTATCACAACAATTTTTAATCCAGCTCCAGCAAGAAAGCTTGAAAAAATATTTTTGGAGCATGTTACCTGGCTAATCCCTAATGAAAATGAATTTGAGTTAATAAGCGGCATGGAACCTAATGATGAAAACTTTTTAAGATTCAAGAAAGATATCCCTTGTAATTTAATTGTCACACTTGGTGAAAAAGGAGCTGTTTTAGTTGGCGAAGATAAAACTCATCATTTTGATGCGCCAACAGTGGATGCAATTGATACAACTGGAGCAGGTGATTCATTTATTGGAACCTTTGCATATGAGTTGTCAGAATCAAATTCCCCAGAGGAATGTATAAAAAAAGCAATACAGAAAGCTAGTCAATCAGTTACAAAAAAAGGTACTCAGTCTTCTTATAGCTAGACTTTATTTACAACTTTTATTGATCGATTGTTAAGCTTGATTCCAAAATAATATTTGTTGCATTACTAACGGCGTCCAAATATGTATCTTTATTAAGAGCTTCTTTTCTAGATTGGTCACCATATATTACAAGAAGTGCTCCAGTTCTAACTCGTCTATAGTTTCCAACTACGAATAAAGCTGAAACTTCCATTTCAGAACAAAGGACTCCACCACGTACCCAAGCTTCCCATTTTTGATTTAGGTCATAAGAGACTGGCTTGGAGTCAGGGTCATGCTGCCCATAAAAAGAATCTTTTGTTTGAACAATGCCTATGTGATAGGTGCTTCCCTTATCTTTTGCAGCTTGTTCTAGGGCAAAAACCATGTCAGCTGAACCGACGGCAGGATATTCTATTGGCATATACTCCAAAGATGTTCCTTCTTGTCTCACAGCACCATTAGCTATTACTAGGTCCCCAACTCTGGTATGTTCTTGCATGGCACCAGATGTGCCTAGCCTAATCATTGTTTTTACACCGATGTTTGCTAACTCCTCAACACCTATAGCTGTTGAAGGACATCCCATTCCTGTGGACATTACACTAACTGGTCTACCTTTATAGGTTCCTGTGTATGTTTTGTACTCTCTATTGAAAGCAACTTCTTTTGCATCATCGAAATGTCCCGCAATAAACTCAACTCTCCCAGGATCTCCTGGCAGAATTACAAAATCTGCAACATCCGCTGGCTCGAGTCCAATGTGATATTGTTTTTGTCCATCTAGCATTGATTTTTTTTCTGTCATGTTTGAAATGATAATAAATCATTTATAAAAGGTCACTAAAATTTTTTAGAAATCCGTAGAAATTACTGTTAAAAGTGATAGTTTAATGATATGAATATTCCTGAAATTAAATTTCCAAATCTTGATGCAGATTTTATAAAAAATCCTTATCCACACTTAAAAACTTTAAGGGAGTCATCTCCTTTATACAGAGATATAAATAGTGATTTAGTTCTAGTTACAAGATTTGAAGATGTTAAAGGTGTCCAAACTAGTAAAGCTTTTTCATCATCTGAACCTCAAGACTTACACACCTTTAAAAAAACAAATGAAAGTGCGGAAAATTACCCTTACTTTTGGAAAACAGAAGAATTTTCACTTTTGAATCTTGAGGGTCAGTTACACGGAGATCTTCGAGGATTGGTTGCAAAAGCCTTTTCAACTAGACAGGTTCAAGAGCTGAGACCTTTTATGGAAGGAAAGTCAAGTGAGCTTCTAAACAATTTGAAAGGCAGTAGTTTTGATTTGTTAGCAGATTATGCACAGCCATACTCTGTTTCTGTTATTGGTAAATTATTAGGGGTTCCTGAGGAACAATATGACAATTTCTTAGATTGGTCTAACAAAATTGTTAAGATGTACGATCTAGAAGTTTCAAATGAAAGCTCACAGGAAGCTGAAATTGCAGCTAAAGAATTTTATTTCTATATAAGTGAATTAATTGATGAAAAAGTAAAAAATCCTGGTGATGATATGATTTCTAGGCTTTCACAGGTGACAGAAAATGATCAAAGACTAACTAAGGATCAGATTATCTGTACAGTCATACTCCTTTTAAATGCAGGACATGAAGCTACTGTAAATACAATTGGAAATTCTATTGTGGCGTTAAGGCAAAATGATATTGATACAAAAGATCTTGATAAAAGATATGAGATAAAGAAAATAATAGAAGAATTAATACGCTGGGATAGCCCTCTCCAATTTTTTCAAAGGTGGGTTTTAGAAGATACGAGCTTGGGTGGATATGAGTTGAAAAAAAATTCGAAAATTGCAATTCTCCTAGGGTCAGCAAATAGAGACGAGCTTGCATTTGAAAATGGTGAAGAAATCAATTTTAAAAGGGATAACTTAAGTCATACAAGTTTTGGAGGTGGTGTCCATTTCTGCTTAGGTGCCCATCTAGCAAGACTTGAATTAGAGGTCTCTTTCACAAATCTATTTAAAAATGCCATATCGTTACTAAGTGAACCCGAACGTACAGGCGCATTTGGAATAAGAGGATATAAAGAAATTATCGTCTCTATTTAAGAATCTATTTTATTTATCTCTTCTAGAAGATCGCCTATATTTTGCACAGTTGAGCTAAACATTCCTGCTGTGAATAAGTTCCTATATCTTCTCTCCTCTGCTGTAAGAGCAATCACAGGTTTGTTATTTGCATACATAAATCCTATTTCTGAAGCTGTCCCTGAATCTATATCTTGACCAGTCACAAGTGCAACCACTAAATCTGATTCATTTAAAGCTTGAACATCAGTTTGGAATATAATATCTTTTGTTGATTGAGACATATCGTTATTTTTCAACTCTTCAGGATCAATACCTGTTTGATCTCTATGTGGAAGAAAACAACCATACCCGTTTCCTTCAAGAACTTCTGCTATCTCTTCAAGATATTTTTTTTCATGTACGTTAAAAAGTGGTCCTGCAATGTATATTTTTTTAATCATGTTATTTAAACTAAAAGCTTTTCACGAATTCAACAAGGCAAAAAGATAGTATTTTTCTACCAATTATCTCAATAAGTCTTAAACTCTTTTTATGGGTAATTCTAAAAAATATGGTATGAATACCAAAGCTATTCATACTAAAAAAAGAGTTGAGCTTCCAACGGGTGACGTAATGCCACCAATACATTTATCTACAACCTTTGAAAACTCTCAACCTGGTGAATATGAATACTTCTATGGAAGGAGTGGTAACCCAACTAGAGAACTTTTTGAAAGAACAATGGCATCTCTCGAAGGCGTGGAAGATTTTGAATCTATGCACTCATTTGGAATGGCCTCAGGAATGGCCGCTGTAACACTAATTGGTGAGTTAGTAGAACCTGGTGAGAATGTTGTGATTACCAGAGATGTATACGGAGGTACTACTAGGTTTTTTTCACAGGTAATGACAAAAAGAGGTATCGAAGTAAACTTTTGTGATCTATATGATGAGGAAAAATTAACCTCTTTAATCAACGAAAAGACAAAGTTGGTATGGTTTGAGTCTCCTTCTAATCCAAGAATAAACATTTTTGATATTGCAAAGTATGCAGAGATAGTCCACAAAAGTAATGCCTATTTAGTTGCTGATGGTACATTTACTTCACCATTTATAACAAGACACCTAGAACATGGTGTAGATATCGTGTTTCATTCAACGACAAAATATATAGGCGGGCATAGCGACACTCTAGGTGGTGTTGTAACAACAAATAATGAAAAAGTCTGGGAAGTCTTATTTGAATACCAAAAAACAAGCGGTGCAATTATGTCACCATTCGATGCTTATCTCTGCCAAAGAGGTTTGTATACGTTAGGACCTAGACTTGCCATGCACTCTGCAAATGCCCATAAATTGGCTGAATACTTAGAAAACTCTGAACATATTAAAGAAGTATTTTATCCAGGGCTACAAAGTAATCCACACTACTTAATAGCTGAAAAACAAATGGACATGTTTGGTGGAATGCTAAGTTTCAATGTTGAAGACCACATAAATCTCAAATTATTTTGGGAAAATTTAGAACTTTTTAAATTAGCAGTAAGTTTAGGTGGAGTTGAGTCATTAATCGAACTGCCTAGGCTAATGACTCATGATTCTGCTGAAGGAACTGAAGCGTCAATTGATGATGATCTTGTAAGAATCTCTGTGGGATTAGAAAATACAGAAGACCTTATAAGTGATTTAGAATCCGCATTAAATGCTGCAAAGAAATAAACTAAATCCTTTCTCGCTTGCTTTAATAAGTATTTTCACTACATTTTTACTCTTTGCATTCTTTGGTTATAACGGCTGGGGACCAGCAGCAGCAAATGAGCAAGCTATTGGTGAGATTTCTAGATGGTGTGAGCGTGTAAGTAGTGGATTCTTTAGGGAGCCAGCAAATACCCTGGGGAACTTAGGATTTGTAGTTGCAGGATTGTATATGTTTTTCAGACTTTCAAAAGATGCAACACAGGAAAATACTCCTCTATTTGGATCATTCAAGATTGCTCTTCTTTACGCCTCAGCCTCAACCTTTTTAGGACCAGCTTCAATGGCTATGCATGGAACTCATACTAGATTTGGCGCGTGGTTAGACAATGTATCAATGATTTCTTATGTTCTTATTTTGTGGATTTATAACTTAAAGAAGCTCACTAACTTCTCTTCGAGGACATTCTTTATAACTTATTCGACTCTTTTAGCATATTACGCCTATAGCTATTGGTATCTTGATAGCGGATTAGGGATTGGTGTTGACTTATTTGAACTTAGTATTGGTTTGTGGATTGCCACTGAAGTACTAGTAAAGATGCCAAATATTTATGGAAGACTACTATCTGGTTTAACTGTCTTATTAACTCAACAGCTATTTGGTAGTCCGGTTATTGATTCTATACAGAACCTACAAGAAAACTGGGAGATGCTTTTATATTTTATTCCAGCATTAATTCCTAATTTAGAGGAAGGTACCAAAAGAAAATACACTCCATGGTTCTTTATTGGTGTTGCTTCATTCTTTGGAGCACTTATTATCTGGGAAACTGGTGTTCCGGAACATCCATGGTGTGAACCAGATTCATGGCTACAGGCACATATGGTTTGGCATTTACTTTGTGCAGTCGCAACCTTGAGTTTCTTTAATTTTTTTAGAACTGAAAAATTTATTAAGGCCTAAGGTACATTAAATCTTTTTGGTTTAATTCAACTACTTCTCTTGAAAAATAGTTTTGATACATATCATTTTCTATCCAGTTATCAACTTGGTCATCATAGTACTTAGACATGACGTGACCAGATTGTCCTGATGGAAGTACTGTTCTTGAGTTATCCAAATTACTCAAATCAACAACCATTCTCATAGAAGGATAACTCCCTATTGTAAAATCATCTCCAAAACCCCAGTCTGTTGAGTTTATGGCAAAGTTGGATCCACTTGTTTCAACGGGGCCAATATTTACTAGACCTGTGAGTATTGGGATTCCAGCTTCTCCTAACAAGTTTGTTGGATACGTAATTGTATGTATTTTTCCCCATTCCCAATCATCGCTATCTGAAGAATCAAAAATTTCAACTATTGTCTTATCAGAAATACTTAATGTTCTTTCCAAGATATCAGTTAAGTTCTCCTTACCTGATGTGTTTACGTCATCCCACATAATATGATTCGGATCTTTAAGCAGTGTTCTAAATATTTCAGATGTTGAATCAGAGTTACCTGGTTGAAGTGATATTTCATTACCAGCATTGTCAAAGACCACTAATTCCTCAAAAGTTTGTTCAGCTAAAGTTTTGTAAAATACCGCCCAAGCAGCTGCTCCTGTAGACTCTTTGTTCATTTCGAACTTTTCTTCACTTATAGCCCACTCTTTAAGTTCGGTCAGAACTTGTGAATCAATATACACATTATTGAAAACATAGGGTAAAACATAAGCAGCTGAGTAATCAAAATTATTAATTTGCATGGTCTGCATATCGTCTATAGAAATCTTATCTGCCATATACTGATTAATTACTCTTTCTATAGCTTCAGCTCTATAACCTCTTGAGTAGTAATTTGGCCATGGTTGATCTGGATGTACTGACTGATTTGCAGTAATAATATATCCAGAAGATGGATTTAAGGTAAACGGTAAATCTTCAAAAGCAACAAATCCCTGCCAATCATTTTCACTGAACCAACCTTCGATTGGTAAATCTCCGAATAAACCCTCTCTTCGAATTGGTAATTTTCCAGGTGATTGATAAGCAATATTGCCATCTCTATCTGCATACAATAAGTTTTGAGCAGGAACATGAAACTTCTTAGTTGCCTCTCTAAATTCTTCCCAGTTTGATGCATAGTTGAAATCTCTAATTCCTACGAAAGTTTTTCCTGGAGTTAAGGCTGACCATGAAAGCGAGACTGCAAAATCATCAGGCAAGCTAATCCTTGCTTCTTCTCTAAAAGTACTTTCTCCGTCTTCCGAAATAAGATTTATTGGGAAACTTCTATCTGAAACAATTGGGCCGTGGTGTGTTTCTCTTACTTCAATCACTATTGGTTCCGAACCTGCAACCTCGATTATTTCAGTTGTTCTCTCTATGTCCATCCAGACATCATCAACTTCGTATTGATTTTCATTTCCAGGATTAATTTTTTCAATAAATAAGTCTTGTACGTCTGGACCCATATTTGTAAATCCCCATGCAATATCACTGTTGTAACCAATGATCACATAAGGTGAACCAGCAAATGAAAATCCGACTGTATCTAATTCACAATCACGGTTTTTAGGAAAGCAGTGTAATCCGTTTTCATACCAGATTGCAGGCAGTTGTACTGATAAATGTGGATCGTTAGCCAAGAGTGGCATTCCTGTATCTGTATGCGTACCGTCTACAACCCATGAATTAGACCCTAATGATTGGTTTGTCTGCATATCTTTAGTTACATATTTAATAAAAAAGGACTGGGTCATCTGTTGGAAATTTTTTGGTTTTCCCATAGAAGCAAAGGAGCCTTTCCCTTCCCATTCTTCAACAATATATGGATGCTCCTCTGGAAATGGTGGAATGAGTAAATCTGAAATATCTGGAGTTAATGTATTGTATGTTTTTGAATTTGAAATCTCTGATCTATAATTACCGTTCAAATCATAAGCCATCATTTTTGCCCAAGCTAATGGATAATGAGGCTCATAGGTATCTACGTCGTAGTCTGGATTTAAAAACTGAAGAACAAAATGTTCAAGACTTAATCTGTTTTGCGGTCGTGATTCAATATAAGCATTGATTCCAGCTGTATAATTTATTAAGTCATTCTTAAATTCAGGCTCTAGGTTTTCGTACTCCTCAAGAGCAACTTTATGAAAGCCAAATGTCCTGAATAATAAATCTGCACCGACCCCTGGTTCTCCAATTAAAGATGCCAGACGACCTGTACTTAGATGGCTCCAAAATTCGAGCTGCCAAAATCTATCTTGAGCGTGCACATATCCCTGGGCAAAAAGTATGTCGTCAACATTAGTTCCATATATATGTGGTATTCCTCTTTCGTCTCTAATCACTTCGACAAAATCAGTTAAAGGGAGATCTGTGACGTCAATCTCATGGTCAGGAAGAGGCATTCTGAAAATTACTATCCCTGCAATTATTACAAGTGCCTGTAAGCCTATGAGTGTAACAATTACCCATTTAAAGAATTTTTTCATGACTCCCCCTTTTTCTATTAGATTAGGTCTTATAAGTTAAGATTGTCTATCCAGTTTGATATTTCTTTTACAGTATTTTTGTATACTTCTAAAGCATGCTCATCAGACTCGTAAGAAGACCTACTGGGATCAACAAAAGAATTGTGAACTCTATTTTTAGCATTGGGAAAAACTGGACACGTTTCTTGTGCTGAGTCGCAGACAGTAAGTACGTAATCAAACTCCTCATTGATGAAATCAGTAACTAATTTTGGATACTGTTTACTGATATCATATCCGACTTCGGCCATAGCTTTGACTGCATAGGGATTAACTTGTATTTCAGGATGTGTTCCTGCCGAGTAAATTTCAGCTTCTGGATACTTGCTTTTAAGTAAACCTTCTGCAATTTGTGATCTACATGTGTTTCCAGTACAAATTACTATTATTTTCATAAATATATTCTATTCAAATTAGTACCCTAATCTTATGGATTCACAAGCAATTAAAGAAAAACGATTCGTCTCAACAATAGAAAAAGTTGTTATGTATGTCATGTATGCAGTTTTTGGTGTTATCAATGGGGCAATTATTTTTAGTGGCGAGTATGTTGCACTTTTCGTAATGATTCCTATCACTGTCTTCTCTTTAGGTGTAACCAAATGGGGAATGAAATGGCAAAATGAAAGATATGTTCGCTCAGCAGAGAATCAAGATGATATAGGGGATTTAAAGACTACAATTAAGGACTTAGAAAGACGAATATCAGAATTGGAGAAGAAATGATAGGTATTGATTTATTACTGAAACACATGGCCTGGGCAAATCAGGAAATATATAAGGAGGTTCAGAAACTAGATGATGGTGTATTAGATTATTATGTTATTGATCCAGAGTGGACTGTTAAAACAATCATGATTCATATTGCAGGTGCTGCACATCTCTACGGTCAGCGTTTAAATGGAGAGCCTTTTTCACGTTTTGAACTTAAAAATACTGATGGTACAGAAATGATTAATGAACTTCTCTCAGAACTAGACCGAATTGATCAAAGCTTAATGAAGAATCTTGATAGAGAAGATGAAGAATTTACATATGCAACTTCGAAGGGTGAACAATCAAGCAAGGTTTCTATAGTGCTTTCACAACTAATTTTCCACGCTGGTGAACACAGAGCGCAGATTGTTGCTGCATTAGATAAGCATAATGAACGTTCTATCAATTTAGACAAGTACTCTGTTTGGAGTTACGTCTCAAGTTTAAATTAGACTAAGAAGGTTAGAGATCTAGATTAAGCTCTTCTGCAGTATGGTCCCATAATTTTTTTCTTAAATCGTCATTGTAAGCAAGTCTATTAAGTCTCATTGTTCCTGGTTTTCCATAAATTCCAAAATACTTGGGAGCAAAGGTTTTTTGAGCCGAGATATCTTTTGTTTGGATTGCTTTAAGAACTGGTTCTGTACCTGTTGCAATATTTGTAGATATATATGTGAACGCTGATTTTCTTATACTTTTGACTTCATATGGCCTTGATTGTCTTGATTTTGTAATTCCCGGATGTGCGATTGCAACAGACACTTCACTATCAATTCTTTTCTCAAGTTCATATGCAAACATTGACCTATATAAATTTGTTAAATTGTATCGCGAACTAGGTGAAAAGCTTTCTTTGCTGTGTAGGTTTTTTAAATGTAGTTTTCTTGCCAGATACATGGAAAGACTTGATACCTGAACCATTCGTCCTTTATTTTCACGAAGATTATCAAGAAGTTTTAGTGTGAGTCTGTATGCTCCAAAATAATTTACTGCAATCATAGACTCAAATCCCTCTTCTGTAAGATTGAAATCTTGGTAAATTAATCCAGCATTATTGTACAAAACATTTACTCCGCTATAAGATTGAGAAATTTCATTAGAAAAATTATCTATACTTTTAGGATCTGAGAGATCTAACTCCATAAATGTTGTATTTTCTCCTAAAAACTTTTCAGCCTGTTGTCCTTTTGTTTCATCCCTACAAGCAAGAATAACCTTATAGTTATCATGAACTAATTGCTGAGCAACAGAAAGCCCTAAACCTTTGTTTGCACCTGTAACAATTGCTAGTTTTTTCATAATTTTTTAACTCCTTCAATTCTATACTTAAAGGAATGTATTATTTGTTAGCCTCTGGATTAGTTCTAATTATTTTTAGATACTTTAATCTTATTCCAAGTCTGTCGAATAAATTTTGGAGATATGTTGATTATTTATTACTAATTTTTGCTTTTGTGACTCTTTTATCAAGGATTCCACCATTCTTTTCTGGAATACTTCTGAGTGCAGTTGTTTTTTTAGCTTGGAGAAAAGGCTGGCTTGATAAATTCCGTTAGGGAATTATCTCCAATAAAACTTCAACAGGCTGACTGACCCAAACATCAAATTCATCAATCATTTCATCAGCTGATTTGCCAAAATTAGATTTAAAAGCTTCTTCAAATCCTAAGTCTTCAATTTGGGTCCAAAAGTTAACTCTGAAGGTTTCTTCGCTTGTGTTGTGAATCAAGTATGCAACAAACCAAGTTAAAACATCGTAGCTTTGGAATGATTCGTTATACCCTAACTCTCTTAAACTTCTTCCTTCATTAAGGTATGCGTCAATAGTCTGAGCTTTGTACTCCATTTCTTGTTTGAGATATCCTGGGTCGATTCCTGGTTCTTTTGAATACCAGTATTGTGCCATATATTCTGCTCCACCCTCCATTAAAAATGGAACCTGTACTTCGTCCCCGTTAAAGTAGATATTGCGATTACTAGTTCTCCAGTCACCATCTGTATCAGTAGCTGGTACGGATAAATTTGCATGCTGATATACATGAAAATATTCATGAAGAATTACCTTTTTATAATCTTCCTCTTCAGGACCTGGATATTTCGATGACACGACAAGTGCGTTGAAATAGTATCCAATATAATCTCTGATGTAGGAACTTACTGCAGCTCCTCCCTCGTTAACGTATCTATAAAATGGAGACCATCCATCACCACTATCATAAGGATCTCCGTTTGCACAATCCCACTTTTTATTCCATGTAGGATCTTTTTGTGTTCTAACTTCACACCATTTTTCGTCTAGCGCAATAACTTCGTCTTTACCTTCCCCGACAATCCATATTTCGAGAGGTCCGTAGTTCCCCCAAAGTTCAATAGCTTTATCAACCCACTCAGTTGTAAGTTCAATTGTTTCTTGAGCTACATCAGATGCAGCATACACTTCTGGCTGTGCGTCAGTTACTCCCCAGAAAATTGAATTAACTGAATCTTCAGAACCTTTAACTAATTTTGATTCCTCTTCAAGTATCTGCTTTTCCTCAACTGAAGTAAATAGGGGTTCGGCTGTACCTCCACAAAAAGATACTAAAAGTAATAAAATTAATGTTTTTTTCATCTGTAATACTTATTATTTTTTAACAACCAATTAATTGACACAAACAAGCCAATAATAGCGACTAGTACTGTAAAATTTGGAAAGTTCCAAAGGAAAATAAGTGAAAATACAACTGTCAGGAAAATTACTAACAACTTCTCAGCTAACTTTCTTTTGTTATTTCTGTAACTTGCCTTGAGAGATTTTTAAGATTTTTGTTATTAAAATTTACAATCCATAGAAGTACATATAAAACACCTACTATGAAAAATAAGAAAGCATAGCCTCTTCCTGGTCCAGTCCCTACAAGTGGAGATAAGATATCTGCGTTGGCTGGGTAAAAAGTAAACTCTAAATAATCTCCCAGAGGTCCTGCAATAACAACCCCGAGTGGTCGCAGCATTTGAGCAATAGTACCTCTAAGCGCCAAAGCTCTACCTCTTATATCTTCAGTAGTGATAGCTAGCCATGCCCCAGAAGAGACTGTATATTGAACCGTTCCACTGACTCCACCAATAATGCCGTGTAGACATAAAAGAAATATACTGGGCCTGATTGAGCCTAGAATGAGACTTAATCCGCCTAAAAGTCCCATATATATAGCGACTTTCAAATTTCCTTGCAGCTTGTCAGCTAATCGTAGTGAAATCATTGAACCGAAGAGGAAGGCTAAGCCAACACTCGACTCAACAATTCCAAGCCCTCTTGCATCCGTGAAGCTTAATATCATTGGAGGTAGTAGCACCGAAGTAAAGCCCCACAAAAAGTTACCTAATGACAGAATGGACACTAAAGCAAGTAATCCTTTTTGTTTTTTTAGCCAGTTGTATGCTTCAACTAAGTCAAGATAGATATTTTTAAAGGTCAAGTTACTTTTGGTTTCAATTTTTTTGCTTTTGAACAGAGTAATTGTTGCTATACCAAAGAGACAAGTTAATACATCAACGAGTATTACTCCTGTCAATCCAAAGAATGAGTATATGAATGCTCCCCCTATTGGACCAATTAGAACAGAAATTGCTTCCGCACTTTCAAATAAAGCTGAGACTTTTGTTACTTCATTCTTTTTGACGACATCTCCTAAAAAAGCGCTCCAAGTTGTCCAGTGAGCTATTTCAAAGATTCCAAAAGCTAAAGCAAATGGAATGAGCAGAGTTAATGTCAAAGCATTATTAAATGCAAAATACCCGATGATGCACATCAATACAGCAATTGTTAAGTCAAAAATAATTATTAACTTTTTTCGATCAAATCTGTCTGCAAGGACTCCTCCGAAGGGTCCTGTAACTACACCTACTAGTGCAACAATGAATAAAATTGTAGAAAGCGCGCTAGCTTTTCCGGTTGTTTCATATATCCAAACACCAATACCAAAGAAAGACATGGATGATCCTGTCCAAGAAATTGTTTGTCCAAACCAGAGCAAATATATTTTTCTTTCCATAGTCACTCAATATTAACTGAATCTAAAATAAGAGAAGTATTAACAAAGGAACGAAATGAGTATTGCACTTATTACAGGTGGTTCGGGACATGTTGGAGCTAACTTAGTAAGAGAACTAATTGCCCAAGATTATAAAGTACGATGCATAGATTTTGATGGAGATCATAGAGCCTTTGAAGGATTTGATGTTGAGC
>Ga0206682_10000356_pt1 | contig 49771 bp, 27 predicted proteins | sample M240m12015metaG_FD_155444 | JGI IMG/M metagenome (GOLD analysis project Ga0206682, IMG submission 155444) | Ammonia-oxidizing marine archaeal communities from Monterey Bay, California, United States - M2 40m 12015 | ecosystem: Environmental > Aquatic > Marine > Intertidal zone | place: USA... | reverse complement strand
GCGAAGAAACTGCTGATTGTTTTTTGTCCCTTGGGCGGGATTTCGGGCGGCGCGCGCATGACGCGCGTCGAGACGGCGCGCGCCGAGACGTGCGGATGCGTTTGAAACCGACGCGCGGCTGTCGGTGAAATCAAAACGACGATCTTCGCCGCGCGAACGTTTCGAGACGCCGCACGCCGCGGCGCGACGCGCGCGAACGGCGCCGGGCCGCGAGCGCTCCCGACGACGCCCGCGCGCGCGCGATTCGCGCGGCGGGTCGATCGCGCGATCGATCGAGCGAACGCGCGCGCGCGAATCGAATCGAATCCACCGTCCGACGCTCGACGGCGTCGCGATGGCGCCGACGACGTGCGCGGATTGCGGCGTGCCCACCAAGGGATACGCGAGGTGTTTCAAGTGTAACGCGAACGCGAAACGGCGACGCGATTCGGACGTCGCGGACGACGTCGGTGGTCGACCCGGCGCGGCGGTTCGAGGCGACGAGTACAAGTTTAAGAGCGCCGGCGGCGGCGTGAAAACGGCGACGGCCATCGCGGAGCACTTTTCTCGAGAATTGTCCCAGCCTAAGATGACGCCGCAGAAGATTAATCGGGTGCTCGAGTCGCTCGGATGGATCGCGCGTTCACCGTACGATTCGGGGGGCTGGGAGAGCACGAAGGCGGGTCTGAGAAACGGCGCGTCGAATCACACGGCGATGTCGGGCGTGCCGTACGTGAAATTCGAAGAGCGCGTGCTGCGAGAGCCCGCGCTTCGCAGAGCGTTATCGGAACTCTCGGCGCCGATGCAAGCGACGCAAACACCAACGCAAACGCAAACGCAAACAATGAACGAGGCCGTCGAGAGACGGGTCGAGTCGGAGTGTCGATGTGCGTGCGGGAGGTGCTCGATCATCGGAAAGACGCAGAAATATAAAACTAGGGACGGTCACTACGTCCGGAGTCGCGGAGAGGTGATGATCGATAACTTTTTATATTCCACTCGCGTACCGCACGCGTACGAGCTCGAGGTGCATCTCGCGGAGAATAAAGTCATGACGCCGGATTTTTGTTGCCTCACGGCGAAGGGCAACGTGTACATCGAGTTTTGGGGACTCGAGGGTCAAGCGGATTACGATTCGTGCACAGCGTACAAGAAAAAGATCTACGAAGACTTTGACCTGGATCTCATCAACGTGCATCCGGAGAACCTCGATGATTTAGACGCCTACTTGTCGAAAAAACTCGCCCAGTACGGCGTGCGAACCGCGTACTAGAGCGCGCGAGACGCGCGAGGAAGGAAGGATTGAGCGTCGCGTCTAGTACGTATTAAATCTATGGTATGTAATATCGATGTGGTGATCGCGGGTTCGATCGCGGTGTCGCTACGCGGGCTTGGATGTGTCCAAGCGCGAGGCGACGAAACGCGCCCAAACGAATCCCCAAGGCGTGAAACCGTTGACCCATTTGATGGTGTCCCAAACCGTGACCGCGAGGGCGTAGACGAAGGCGGAGGCCACGATGTGCGCGCTCAACGCGAGGGCGCGTAATAGTAAGATGGGCTTGCGAATCAATCGCGACATGTGCGTGCCGAAGAGAAAAGAAAGAGCGCGCTTTTGGGCGCGATCCTGGCGTTCGCGAATGCGACGCGCTTCGTCGGATTCGGGCCACACCGGCAAAGCGGCGACTTTGACTGGATTTCGGCGCACAAAACGCCGAGCGGTCCAAAGATCTTGGAGCGTACGGCTGAGCATTCTGATGCTCTTCGCGCGCAGCGCCGTGCCTTGAGGACCGGATAAGTACTCGACGATTTGTTCCGTGTTAGCCGCGAACGCGACGCGACGCAACGCGGTACCTTCGGTCGAGCCCAAGAGTCTACCGACAACCTCTTTGCTGCGCTGCGCCATGAGCGCTTGGCTATCGCCGAACACGTCGCTCTCGGTATCCGTCGTCGATACTTCAGTGGCGGGTGTCTCGTCTTCGTCCACCGTGTCGTTCAACACGAGCTCTTCCATGCGATCCCATCGCAACTCGTTGGACTCGTTCAAAAACGTCTCGCGCATCGCTCTTTGACCTTCCGGCGTTGAAGGCGCCATGGCACGTCGAATAGCGTACGGTAACGCTGCGGTGTAAATGTTAAAATTCGGATCCGCCTTCTCCGCGATGCCTTCGAGCGTCAAAAACGTTCTGATGAGAAGGATGATGTAAGGCGGCGTCAGGAACTTGAAGTTCGCGCTGAGCTTGGCCAATCCGGTCGCGAGCGCACCAAAACGACTTTGACCACCTTCTTCCGAGGACAAAGTCTTCGCCACCGCCGCCGTCATCTCTTCCAACGTCGCCGGTTTGTACGTGTCGCTGCGGTCGTCGCGCTTCAAGAAACCTTCCTTTGGCGTGAAGCCAACCTCTTGGAAAACCAACACTAAACCCTCCCAGTTCCCGGAAATCATGTGCTGAATGCCCTTCGCGAAGCCTTCCATGATGAAAGGCTCCACTTCGCTCATGAGCCCGAAATCCAAAAATACGAGCATGTCGTTTTTGTCGAGCATCATGTTCCCTTCGTGCGGATCCGCGTGGACAAAACCAGTGTAAATCAGCTGCGCCACGCACGCTTCGACCGCCATTTGCGCCATGATGAGCTTTTTCTCTTGAGGTAAATCCGCGATGTGATTGCCATCGATCCACTCTGTGGTGAGTATTCTCGCTCGACCCTCTGGTCCCGTGTACTGCGGCAGCCACTCTGGCGCGCGAACGAAACCCAACCACTTATGCCGCTCGTTGAACTCGTCCATGTGCGCCGCCTCTTGCGTGTAGTCCAGTTCTTGCCAAACGCCTTGCCCGACCTCATCGGCGATGACGTCGAGCTCCGTCGTGGTCCCCCACAAGCGCTTGAGCGTCGAAAGGGAGAGCGACCAGCACGTCCAGTCGAGGGCAACTTGTCGCATCACCTTCGGTCTTTGCACCTTCACCGCCACGTCTTCACCTTCCCACGTCTTTGCCTTGTAAACTTGTCCTAATGACGCCGCGGCGATGGGTTTCGCGCTAAATTCTGCGAACAAAGGCTTTGCGTCTGGGTTCACGCCGACGTACGCGTGATTCGGCGCGATGGGCCCATCCCATTCCAAATCTTCCACGATCGTTCTCCACGCCAACCGATCCGGAAACGGCTCATTACTTTGTTGCAGCAACTTCAATTCATCCGCCGCCTCTTCCCCGATCAAATCCGGACGCTGCGACAGCGTCTGCCCGATTTTCACAAACACCGGCCCCAAGCGCGTCATCGCCGCTCTCAACTCCGCCCCCCGCGTGCGCTTCTCCGGCGCCCAATCCTCCTGCTTCTTCCAGCTTTTTATCACCCGTCGTCCGACTCGAATGATCGTCGCCAACCGTCCCGCGACTTGCAACGGTCGTCGTCGAAAGAATCGCAGCAACTTTGGTTTATCAAACTCCCCGCGCAGCGCGTCGTACGCGTCCCGCCGTCTCCTTCGCCGTCTCTTCAATCTCCGCCCCCCGCGCTCGACCGAATCGCTCACGCGCACGATCCTCGTCCCCGTGGTCGTCATCGCGTCGTCCTCGATCGCCTCATCCACCGACGACGTCGTCGCCAGCAGCGCCAGCGCCGCGTCCACGTCCTCGTCCCCCGTCGCGTTCGCCCGTCCGCGCCCTCGCGCGCGCGCGCGCGCGTCGCTCGTCGCCGTCCATCGTTCGCGCGCGCGGTTTTCGAGCGCGCGCGCGCGTCCGAACGCGTCGAGCGCGACGTTTCGCGCGCCGGCGACCGCGACGTCACCGCGTCCCAATCGGACGCGTCCCGGTCGCTCGCGCGCGCGCCGCGTCGCGGACGCGCGCGCGCGCGCGCGCGCGGGCACCGCGGACGCGCGTTGACGCGCGTGCGACATCGGGCGCGTCCGCGACGCGCGCAGGGCCGACGCGGTCGACGAGCGAGCGAGCGATCGATCGATTGATTGATTGATGCCGAGGCGAGGAGTGCGTCGCCACATCCAGGGTGGCTCGAGCGAGACGCGGCGCGGCGAAGCGATGCTCTCGAAACGCGCGCGGCGCGTCGCTCTTCGCCGCGCCCGCGCGCAACGTCTGGTTGATGAAATCTCGACGCGCGATCACGCGAAATTCTCCACGCAAATCGCCTCGAAAACGTCGAAAGAAACGACGCCCAAGTGCCTGTCGTCGGTGAAGTGGCGCGGGTCGAAGTACGGCGCGAGCAAAGCGCGAGGGATCGGACGGCCGAGGGCGCTCGAGGCGCCGGCGACGAATTCGTCGATGGAGAGGGAGGCGGAACCGTCGGCGTCGAGGAAGTCGAAGATGAGACGGAGCGGAGATTTAGAGCTGTGGGAGTGCTCGGTGCGACAAATCATTCGGAGGGTTTCGTGCCAGGATTTGCGCCACGAAGCGTCGCCGGTTGGATGAGGGAGGGCGGCGTCGGCGGCGGCGAGCTCGATCCAGGCGCACTGGAGGGTGGACGCTCGGAGGAAGGCGAGCCGGGAGGCGAGACGCTTGAGCGCGGCCTCGCGCTCGGGCTTTTCGTCGGGGATTTCGGTGATGTTTAACTCTCGACGGACGACGTCCCAGACGTCGGCGCCGAAGTAGTCGAATTCGAGCACGGGGGTGAAGGATTCGGCGGTGAGCACGCTCCAAAGGGTGTCGTCCTCGACGGGATCGCGAGGAAGTCTTCGACCGTTGATGGTGACGTTACGTATGACTTGAACGTCTTTGTAATCACGCACCGCGGCGCTGACTAAGTGCTTCGCCACGCTCGCTTGCTCGTCGCAGTTCAGATCGAGTCTGTAGTGCATCGTGAACGCCTGCGGCGAATCGCCGAGGACGTTTCTCCATCCCATGCGAGCGCCAAAAATACTTTGCTCGAAACTTGAATACCGACCGACGACGGCGGGTACGTTGGCGTGGTCGATCACGCGATTGAATAAGATCACGGCCGCCTCTACGCGATCGGGACCGGGTGGAAAAGCGTCGCATACTCTCTGGTATTGACGTGCGTTCACGTGCACGCGCACCGAAGCCTCGCGAAGAGCGTAAAGCGCCCTCACTGATCTCACGGCCGCCCATTCGCTCGTTGAGTTGGTCAAGACTGCGACTGAATGCAGAAACGTGTGAAGTTTCTCATCGGTTTCCGCCATCGCGCTTTCTGACGCGCGAATGTTGCTCGTGTAATCGAATTCGAGCGTGCCGACGTTTGGCATGCATCGCATGAGCGACTCGGGAACACCTGACGGCATCACATCCGTGATTCGCGTCCGATTCAATCGCACGTTTCGCCACGTTCGGCGTCGCCCTTCGAACGTTGCGCTGTCCATCATCGTCGAAGCGATCGTTCTGTCTATGTCGACAGCTAAGTTTAAATCGTACCGCCCTGTGGGATTCGCCGCGCGAAAATGTGCGTAAGAACCAAGTATGTTCCGAAGCTTTTCGAACTCAAACTTCGATGTGAACATCTTCTCAGCGTTTTCAGCATCAAGTAAGCGCGCGTAAATAGCTGAGGCGGCTTGTAAGCGATCGGTGCCTTCGAGAATAAAGGTATCTAGAAGTTTCGCGGCGTGCGAGGTTTCAAAGTAGTAGCTGCGGCAAAACAGCATGAGTCGACTGAGCCGCTCGAAGTCTGAAAGCCGATTGCTTCGAAGTTGCCTCAAGATATTTTCAAAGTCTTCGTCTTCGATGACCACAGGCCGTCTCGCCAAACGCGCTGCGCTCGTGACGAATTGAATCTCGATCACGCCGCGCGAGACGCCGCTCAAGCCTTCGCGCTTGAAATCATCCAGCACATCCACACCCGAAGGAACCTTTTTAGCGCTCGTCATGCTTCCAGGATTCTCGCTTTCTAAGTGCCACAACTTTGATGCGATGGCGCGCTCACCCGTGTCGTCGAGATTTAGCGTGTATCGGCCGTCTGGATTGTGCGAATTGAACGCCGCGACGCCGTGTTTCGTGGTGGATTTCCTCTTCTTCTTCGGCACGTCCACGAAAGAAGATCCCGAGCACGTCAGCACTGTGAGACAATCGTTTTCCAGTAACATGGACATCAAGTGCCGCCCGCCGTCTTCGCCCATGGCGTTGTGATCTAGTCGAAGTGTCGTCAACACGTCGTTCGTTCGCAAGCCTTCGCTTATGACCATCGACGCGTCGCATCCCAATCGACATCGCGATAAATCGAGCTCCAGTAGCGATCGATTGACGCTCAGTGAGTCACCTATGTGTTTACCACCTTCGTCACCGATGCCGTTCCACGCCAAGGATAAGAATTCTAATCGCGTGTTCAGCTTCAGACCGCGCGACACGTGCGCGCACCACTCCGAGCCGATGGCGTTCCAGGACACGTTGAGAACTCGTAACGAAATGTCCGCGCCCAAGGCGTCGCCGATGCATCGACCACTCGCATCGGTCAACTTATTCCTTGATAAATTCAAACTTTCGAGTCCGCACGTGTTGCTCCGAAGAGCGGCGAACAACGCCGTCGCGCACGCGTCGTCGACGCCGCACGCCGAAAAATTCAAAACCTTGATTTTTTTCACCGCTTCCGCGCACGTGGGCGCGATCGCGCTCGAAACTTTGTTTTCACTAAAATTCAGCGCCCGCAGAACCTTCGCGCGCGCGGCCGCGGCGCACAACGCAGAGACTCCGTCGTCGTCGATTTGATTCCGACTCACGTTTAGGCTCTCCATCGTCGCGTTCTCCGCCACGCCCGCCGCGATCGCCTTCGCGCCGCTCGACCCCAGACCCGAAGACGCCACATCGGCGTACTTTTTCTCCAACTGTCGCAGCACTCTCGAACTGACGCGCGCACCGTGTTCGACGCACGCCGCCGCGTACGCCGCCGCGCGCTCGTCCCGCGTCGCCAGTCTGCGCACCCGCCACGCGCCGATCTCCTCTCGAGCCACCCGTCGCGGATGCCTCGACGATCCCTCGCCCCGTTCGACGACTCGAACGACGTCCACCGTCGCGCGGTCGCGCGCGCGCGCGTCGTCGTCGACCGCGCGCACCGCGCTCGACGCCCGCGCGACTTCCTGCTCTCTCTGCAGCCTCGCGCACACGCGCGCCTGCGCGCGCGCGTACGCCTCCGCCACCGTCGGCCGGTCGCGCGCGACGTTCATGGTAATTTTAAAGCCTCGTCGCCGCCCTCGATCGTCGACGCGCCGCGCGCGCCGCGCAGTGACGCGCGCGCGCGCGTCCCAAAATAGCACACTCGGCAGACGAATCGACACTCCGACGCGCGCGGCGTCGCGACGCGCCCGCATGCGCGCCCTGCCGTCCTCGCGCGCGCCGCGATCGTCGCCCTCGCGCGGTCGTCCTCGCGCGCGCGCGCGACGCGCGCGCGACGCTCGAACGCGCGCCGCCGCCGCCGCCGCCGCGTCCACCGACGGCGCGTCGACGCCGCCGCGCTTCGACTACGACGCGCTGTTCGCGCGCGGTCGACGCGGAGGCGCGGTGCCGACGTTCGCGGCGCCGATGGAAGGGCTCGGCGACGCGCGGTTCCGCGTCGCGCTCGCGGCGAACGGCGCCGGTGGTTTCGACGAGGCGTGTCGAGAGTTTATCAGAATTCCGGGCGCGCTGCCGAACGGCGCGGATCCGACGAAATTGGTGAAGAATCTGTGCGCGAATTACGACGCGGATGAGTTGAGATTCAGCGCGACGGCGCGCGTGCCGCTGGGGGCGCAGATCATGGGGAGCGAACCGTGGTTGCTGGAGCTCGCGGCGAGACATTTGGCGACGGAGAAATCGGCGCCGCGAATCGACTTGAATTGCGGATGCCCGGCGAACGTGGTCACGGGGAAAGGCGCGGGATCGTCGCTGTTGAGAGATCCCGAGTACGTGTACGCGTGCGTGAAGGCGGTGGCGGATGGGGCGAGAGGAAGCGGCGCGCACGTGACGATGAAGCTTCGGAGCGGATACGACGATTCGTCGTTGTTGCGGGAGAATTTGCTGGCGGCTCGCGAGGCGGGGGCGAGATTCGTGTCGCTACACGCGAGAACGCGCGCGCAAGGGTACTCAGGTCGAGCGAATTGGGAAGAAATCGCGTTCGCGAAAGATGTTTTGGACATTCCGGTGCTCGGGAATGGGGACGTCACGAGTCCGCAACGCGCCGCTGAATTGCTCAGGGTGAGCGACGCGGACGGCATCATGCTCGGTCGCGGGGCGGTGCAAGATCCATTAATCTTTCGACGCATCGCTGCAACAGTCTCGCGGGACGCTCAAGGAGTTGTGCGAGTGAGCGATGATGTCTTCGAGCGCGAGTTCGAAGTCGAGCTCGTGATTGACTTTTTAAGAACTTTCGCGGCGGAGGTGTTCAAGACGGAAAATAAACCAAACGGCAAGCGCGGGAGCGGCGTCCAGGCGCAAGAGCTCGAGACCTTCAAGGTGGGGAAGATTAAATCCATCGTGAAATATTTGTTTGCTGGGAATCCCAATTTATTGCCTCACATGAAGTCTGTGATGCAGCTCGATCCAACGAAAACGAGCGCAGAGGACGTGTTGCGCACCGTCGAGACGCTCGTGCGCGCCGAATGGCAGACGCCTCAAAACGTCCTCGTCGACGCGTTCTCGAAGCGAAATCAGTACACATAGTAGCATGCATAGTAGCAGTAGCGCGGCAGTAGCGACATTCTTTGTTTTGTAGAAAATATAAATATTATTGGAAGTGAGGCTACAGTACCTACCGTACGACTGAGCAACTAAAAAAGAGCTACGTCTAAGTGAGTCTGAGTTGAGTCTTCCGCTTGTGAGAAAAGGTGGAAAAAATCCAAAGGATTGTCTCCGAATCTTGAAATGTACGAATCTTGTCGTTTACACCGTCGTCGTCTCGACTGCCTCGAGAGGTTTCTCCTCGATGCCTGTCCTGCCCTTCTTGAGCAACTTGACTTTAATCAACGGTTTACGGGCGGATTCGCCGCGAAAGTACACGTCGAGCCAAGAGAAGAACATGGTACCGAAAGCAGAGAAGACGACGGCGAGGATGAACGTGAGGAGAGTACGCTTGCCGCCAAAGGCTTGCAAGCCACCGCCTTCGATGGTTGTGCCGTCCGGAAGCCAAAAGTTTCCAAACGGACCCCACGCGCGGTGAACAATCGGCGGGTTAACCATGGCCGCGGCCCTGGTGGAGTGCACCGCGCCGTACTTATCGGTCCACGCGCCGTCCAAATCGAGGACGGCGCCTTGAACGATGACGGCGATGCAGCCACACACAACGCCCATGATCGCACCGAGCTCGGTCGGTGCGACGATGAAGGAGTTGATGTCTTTGCGGATGAGACCGAGGTAGAGCGCCGGCGCGGCGAGCGCGCACACCAAGTCAACCATCAAAAAGAGAGACAAGACGTCAATCTTATCGACGGCGACGAAAATGGCACCGACATTCAACGCAGCGCAAATTACTCGCACCGAGTTTGCTGGAAGATCGTAGTTCAAGATGTCACGGTATAACACAGAAGTTAAGCCGTTTTGGATGGAATCCACCGAACTCACGCAAAGCGAGGTTGCAAAAATCAGAATGATTACGTGCCAACCCTTTGCGAGACCTTCGGCGAGTTCGAAGAACGCAAGGTAATGGAGCCTGGAGAAGTCGTCGAAATCGGCGCGGTACTTGGCCACGGCGGTGACACCGAGAATACCGAAGAACCACATGACGACGAAAATCATACCGGCGCCCAACGCGAGACCTTTGCGAAGATCTTGCGTGGAACGGGCGGCGTACACGCGCTGCCACTGACCGGCGTTGAATAATTCTGCGCCGAGGATAGCGATGATCAGAGTGATCATGACGACAAACCCGTTCGTGGTGGACTTGGACACCGCGCGCATCTGCGTCGCGGTGACTTCGTTCTTCGCGAGCACGACGCAGCTGAAGAGCAACATGAAACCGGTAATCATCACGCCTTGCACGCGATCGGTGATCACGGACGCGGGTAAACCCGCAATCATGGTGTACGAAAGCGTGATGACGCAGACCGTGCCGAGAATGACGTCGCGAGAGTACTTGGATTCCGCACCCTGCACGTCGGAGAAGAGCGCGGCGACGTTGGCGATGGTGGAAATTTCCGCGCACAAGAAGATGAACAGATACATCGTGCTCATGAACGCGGCGACGAGTTGCATGCAACGACCGAATCGCGTGAGCGCGAAATCAGTCACCGAGAACCCATTCTTGTCGCCCACGAACGCCTTGATCGTCGGCGCGATGAAGATCATCAAAATCGCCGGCGACGCGCTCGCGAACGAGTACCCGAACACCCCCCACCACGACAACCGCGTGTTCGCGCCCATCTCGGTCGTGCCGTAGTACACCCACGCCCCCATACCTCCCGCGAAGTACGACAGCCCCACCTGTTGCCACGGCAGCGAGTTCTTCGCCGACATCCATCGCACGTTCGGCTTCTTCGCCGCCCTCGCGAACTCAGTCGCCGTCATCCGCGTCCCATCCTCCCTCCGCACCGCGAACGCCATCGCGACGACGAAAAAAAACAGCGTCGTCGCCTCCACCGTCGCGATCGCCGCCCCGCTCGTCAGCGTCGGGTACGCCATCCTCTCCGTATCGTTCGCGCGTCGCGTTCGTCGCCGTCGATCCCGCCTCTTGCGCCCCGCGCCCCGATGCGCTCGCGATGCGCTCGCGTCGCGCTCGACGTTCGGTGATCCTTCTCGCACGTATTACCGTGATCAAGTTCGGACGATGTATTCTCAGAACGCGCGTCGCCGCGCGCACACTCGTTCACCGCGTCGCGTCGTCGCGCGCCTCGACGCCGGCGCCGCCGCCGTCGCGCGCGTCTCACGCGCGTCGAGTCGCACACACGGACCGGTCGCGCGACGATTCGAGACTAAGTCTCACACACGGACTTACCACTTCGGCGCATTCGCGACGCGCATTCGTTCATTCCATTCATTCGCGCGCGACGCGCACTCGCGGGCGCGCGATGCGGACGACGCGCGTGTTCGACGACGACGCGTCGATCGATCGCGCGCGTCGCGCGATGCCGACGACGTCGGCGCGGTACCCGTTCGTCGGCCGCGACGACGAGGGGAAGACGCGCCATCGCGAGACGCGCGGCGCGACGACGCGCGCGAAGCGACGGGACGGCGCGACGACGCGAGGGAAGCGCGCGACGACGCGCGAGGGAAGCGCGAACGCGGGCGAACGAACGGTCGGGGCGCGCGTGCGCGTGGAGGACGTGCTGGAGAGCACGCGGGCGGCGGAAGAGGCGCTGAAGCGGGACGCGCGGGACGCGCGAGACGGGCGAGACGGGACGAGGGAACGGGCGGGATGGGAGGGCGCGAGGGACGGTGCGGGGGGGGCGGTGCGGATGTTGGCGCGAGAGCGGGGGGAGAACGCGCGGTTGAGCGAGGAGAACGCGCGATTGGGGGAGGAATCGCGCGCGAGGGGGACGGGGACGCCGGCGACGCGGGACGAGGAGGAGGAGGAGGAGGAGGCGCTGGATGAGACGGTGAAGGAGCTGTTCGATCTCGTGGAGAGCGAAAGGCGAGCGCGACGGGCGTTGGAGGAGAAATTGAGCGAGTACGAACGAGGGGCGGGGGAGGAGCGGGACGAGGACGCGACGCGACGCGCCGAAGAAGCCGAGGAGACGGTTCGCGAACAAGAGAAGAAGCTTTCGCAGGCGGCGGACATCATCGGTGAGCTTCGCACGACGTTGTTGCAAGTGATGGAAACGGAGAATCGCGGTGGCGCCCCGGAATCGGTGACGACGAATTCGCAGGTGGATGGCGAAGAGCGGAGAGACGGCGGGACGCCGTTGGAGCGAACGACGGCGGCGGTGAAGGTATGGGAAGGTAAAGTCGAGAAGCTCGTCCTGGAGACGGTGAAATCGGCGTTAGAGCGCGCGATGGATTCGCCCGCGCTGCAGACGAATAAGCGCGAGGGCGAGCAAGTCGTGTCGAGCGTCACGGATGCCATCAATCACGAACTGAGCGCCATCGTGGAAAACGCGATGTCGGGCATAGTCGACGAGATGCGATTTCAGTTCGGTCAAGAAGACGAGGACGAGGAGGAAATGGGATCCGTCGGTGGACGTAAACGATTCATCGTCTGGCTCGCCGATGAGAACATGCGTCGAGCGCAGCTTGAAGAACAACTCACCAACGTTCAAGACGAGCTCGCGCGTTCAGAGGCGTCGCGGCAAATCGCCACGCAGCGCTGGCTGCAAGCCATGAACCAAATAGACGGCAGCGCGTTTGACGACGAAAGCGATCTGGGCGAAATTCTCAGTCGAGTCGACGACATGTCCGACGACGGGACGTCCGTGTACAGCCTTGAACCGGGAGATTTAGGAAGTCCGCGGCGGCGAAGGCCGGCGGCGAATCGCCGCGCGATGTCCGTCGTCGGCGAAGCGCCCATGCGATCGGATGCGCGCCGACGCGCGACGAAATCGGAAACACACGAGCACGTCAATCTTCATGACGTCTCGATAGGACCGCACGGGCGTCTGGAGACGTTTAAAGAAGAGGAAGACGATCCAATCGTCGATCTCGCCATAGAAGCCACGCCCGGAGGCAGCGTCTACTTCGCCCTCCGAGCCGCCGCGCGAAACGTCCTCGTCCCGTGTGTGACGCGCGCTGCCGTCGTCATCTATCGCATCGCACAACACATCCACGCGTTGTGCGTCTACTGCGCCAGCAGTCCGAACTTCGAGCTCATCTGGCCCGTCGTCCTCCTCTTGGCGGCGTTTTACTGGAAAATCGGCGCCTTTGACGGCGCCGTCGTCGCCTCGCCCGCCGTCGCCGTCGTCGCCGAGCGCACCGCTCGCGCGCGCGTCGCCGCACCGCCCGCAGTGGCGCATCACCCGCCGAGCATACGCATCGTAGACTAGCGTGTACATCAAAAATGTAGCGTAGCGAACAGCCGTCCCGTCCCGCGCGCGGCGTCGCGCCACACCGCGACGCTCGAGCCATGCTCAGAGCGCTGTTCTTCCTCGCCCACGTCCCCGCGGCGCTCGCCCTGGACGCGACGACGCTGCGCGATATCGCCGCGTCGTCATCAAACGTCGATGCGCGCGAAATCCTGTCGCAATCGCGCGCGACGCACGATTACGTCGTCGACCTGCGACGAGAAATCCACAAAAATCCCGAACTCATGTGGACCGAACGCGCCACCGCGGACGTCATCGCGCGCGAGCTCGACGCGCACGGGATCGAATACGACCGAGTGACGTCCACGGGGATCGTCGCGCGCGTCGGACGAGGCGAACGAAGCGTGGGGTTGAGAGCGGATATGGACGCGCTGCCGCTGCGCGAGGACACCGGGTTGGCGTACGCGAGCGAGAACGATGGAAAAATGCACGCGTGTGGACACGATGGACACGTGGCGATGTTACTCGGCGCGGCGAAGGTGATAAAGGCGAGGTACGACGCGGATGAGACGTCCGTGCCGGGAGTGGTGCGGTTCATATTTCAACCGGCGGAGGAAGGCGGGGCGGGGGCGAAGGAAATGTTGCGGCCGAGCGACGGGACGACGGGAATGCTGGATTTGAAACCGCCGATTGAAAGCGTGTTTGGATTACATAATTGGCCGTATCCTGAAATGCCGAGTGGGACGATGGGCACGCGCGGTGGAACGATCATGGCTGGAGCGGGGAGCTTCGACGTCGTCGTCGTCGGACGCGGCGGACACGCGGCGGTGCCGCACAACAACGTGGACGTCATCGTCGCGGGTAGCGCGATCGTCACCGCGTTGCAGACGCTCGTGAGTCGATTGACGGATCCGTTAGATAGCGTGGTGATCAGCGTCACCGTGTTCAACTCGGGAACGGCGAGCAACATCATGCCAGACACGGCGAGTTTGCAAGGCACGTTGCGAGCGCTCAATCCGAAGACTTTTGCGAAATTTCAACAGAAAATTGCCGACATGGCTTCTGCCATCGCCAGCGCGCACGGTTGCACGGCAGCGACATCTTTTGAACCTGAGCACAATGGCGTGAAGCGAATTCCGTATCCACCGACGGTGAACGACCCGCGAGCCGCAGGGTTGGCGATGAACGTCGCCGCGCAACTGTTCGGAAGCGAGAGCACGCGCGACGTCGTGCCAGTCATGCCCGCGGAAGATTTCTCGTTTTTCGGGGAAACTTACCCATCTGCCATGATGTGGCTCGGAGCGTACAACGAAACCGCCGGTGCGACGCATCCTTTGCATAGCACGAAGTACATTCTGGATGAAAGCGTCTTGACGTCTGGCGTCGCTTTGCACGCGATGTACGCGCTCGAATTTCTTCATAGTGGGTTGTAACGAACACTCATTCAATTTCTTCATAGTGGGTTGTAATGAACACTCATTCTATTTTACATATCTAGGTTATCGAACTTCATCGCGGTCAAGTTCACCCCCATCGACGTCGTGTTCTCGAAGAATTCGTTGAAATTGAATCGCATCAACAACGCTCGCAATTCGGGCAGTTCTACGACGTAACCGCCGCGCAAGTTGTCGTAAAGTTCAACAGAGTTCTTTTCAAACTGCCGAGTCAGATACGCGATGCGCTCGTCCCAATCTGCAGGTAGCGGTTGTCCGTTGGCGTATCGCGCGCTCGTCTCGCACAGCTCTCGCGCGAGCCCGAAAATGTCTTCGAAAATTGTCATGATTGAACCGACGTCGAGAAATGAGTGCGCCATGATGGCGGCGAGATATTGCCGGTGTGCGAGCGCACACTTGTTAAAATCCGTCGTTTCAGCAATCTTATCGAGCATTTTCTTGAACTCCGTTTCGATGACATCGACTTGAATATACGTGCGCCAGTTTTCAATCAACTGATCCATCACGTGACGAAGTCGAAGCGTCCGCGTCAAACCGCTTCGACGTAAATGAATCCACGCATCTTGAAGATCAAAGTGCACGCGCCTGAGCCGGAAGAGGTACTTAAATATCGTCTTGTATCTATCCAGGGTGTCGTTTGTGAGAAAAATACCCATGGGCCAGTGAACCTCACACTCGAGGCTAACGCCGTCCCAAGCGTCATACTCGGGAATACGCACGCGAGGCACAAACGCGCTAGACGGCGTCGCGGTTGTCGAAGATTTTTCATCTTCAGACTGCTGCGTCAACGCAGACGTGTACGCTAATCTAAACCTTGATGATAATGCTTCGTCGACGATCGTACTCACGGCGGCTTGCGCGAACGGCGTGGACAGCTCGCGCGTCGCGCTTCCCGGTTTGGGTGGCAACGAGAAGAGCTCGCGCGCCTCGTCCAAAAACGTGGTATAAAAGTCACCCTTTCCGAGAAAGTAGAACCCACACATCGCGTTCAAGTGCGATATCAAGCCAGAATCGTTCAACAACACCTCACCCAACGATGCCGCGATCTCCGAGCGCATAGCCTCCACCTCCGCTTCAAAGTCGCGAGGATCGAATGACTCCGCCGCGGCGAGACGCCGAATGCGCGACGTCGCGCGCATGGCGTACCCATCCGCATCGAAATGACCACGCATATTCCCACCTCTCGTCGGATGTGTCAGTATACGCACGCCACGTCCGATGAACGACACCGACTCTGCCGTGGACAGCTCCACCCCCGGCGGCAAACGTTCCAATGCCACGCGATGGCTCTCGTGCCAAATCACGCTCCCGTCATCCTTCGCGTCATCCTTCACCTCGTACCCCTCTTTCCGCGCGATCGTCCGCACGAAAAACTCATCGTACGGATCCACGATCGTCCCGTGCGCACACCACCCTAACAATTGCTGCATCATCACCTGCATCACCTTCCAATACAATCTCCCGCACGCCTCGCGCGCCGCGGGATGTCCCGCTCGAAGCCACGCGTCGCGCGTTTGTCGAATCACATCTCCCCCCCTCAGCGCATTCTCCCCTTCAAACACCGAGACAAAGCGTTCGCACATCATCGTCAACACCGCACCATCATCGCTCAGCGCGCTTTCGATCGCATTCACCGCTCCGCTCGTCGTTCCTCGTCGCAGCGTCTCTTGTTCCAGTTTTAAAATTTCCTCCTCGTACTCGCGCAATCTTTCTTGAATTCCGATCGCGAGCGCTCTTCGGTACAGCGACTGCGGCGTCGTCGCGAACGACGCTTTCGTGCTTTCGATCGTCGTCACGCGTTCGAGCGTTCGGTACGCGCCGCCGACGCGCACGAGGGCGTTCAGTCGTTCGACTTCGTGTCGTTTTATAAAGTGCAAGCCATCGGCGACTCTGAGTCGGTCGACGACGGCGTCGTTCGACGTCGGATCGAGCTCGAACACGTCGCCGGGGACGCCCATGAGGGCGAGTAAGAGGTCTGGAATCATGACCGGGGCGCGCGAGCGCGCGACGCCGAGGTTTGAGGGTGACCGGTGATGACGACGATGACGTTTTGAAAGTAAACAGTTGACCGGGACGCGAGGGGTCGGCGCGCACGGACGATGCGTGTAGGTGAATTACAGCGGTAGTGTTACTGATACAGCAATAGTGAAAACGTGGGAAGAAGGTTATCGCGGATTTCCAGGTTCCGGACGGCGGCACGGTTCGATGCCCCAGATATCCTTAGCGTACTCGCGAATCGTTCTGTCGCTGCTAAACTTGCCGGAACCGGCGGTGGATTTGATGCTCATCGTGGTCCACTTGGCCTGATCCTTGTATGTTTCATCGACGAGGTCTTGGGCGCGGATGTAATCCTCGAAGTCGTTTGCGAGCAAGTAGTAATCGGCACCACCGTGCACGGCGTCGCACACCGGATTGAGGAAGTCTGCCCAATCAAAGGCGCCGCCGCGAATCTGTTCGACTATGCCGTCGAATTCGGGCGGCGGCTTGAAGCGCGCGCGCTCCGAGCGCAAGATTGGGACATCTGCCGAGTTCGCACCGAAGATGAACATGTTACGTTTGCCGATCTCTTCTGCGATTTCGACGTTGGAACCGTCCATGGTGCCGATGATCAAGCAACCGTTCATGGCAAACTTCATGTTGGACGTTCCCGACGCCTCCGTGCCGGCGGTGGAGATGTGCTGGGACAGCTCCGCAGCGGGTACGATGACTTCGGCGCTACTGACGTTGTAGTCGGGGATGAAAACGAGCTTAAGCAAGTCACCCACGTCAGGGTCGTTGTTCACCTTCTCCCCCACCGCGCAGACGAGCTTGATGATGCGCTTGGCCATGTCGTAACCCGGCGCAGCCTTGCCGCCGATGACGACGACGCGCGGTACCATTTCTTTGCGCTCCTCCGGCGTCGCCGCCTTGATCTTATTGTACCGGTGAATCACAGAGAATACGTTGAGCAACTGACGCTTGTACTCATGGATGCGCTTGACTTGAATGTCAAACAAAGCGTTCGGGCTCACCACTGTCCCCGTCTTTTCCTCGATCAACTTCGCTAACTTCTTCTTATTCTCGAGCTTGATGGCGCGCCACTGCGCTTGGAACTCGGGGTCTTCGGCGTACTTGTCCAAATCATGGAGCATGTCCAATTCGCGAATCCAAGAGTCGCCGCCAAGTTTGCTGGAGATCAAATCACGGAGGGCCGGATTACTGAAGGCGAGCCAGCGGCGTTGGGTGACGCCGTTTGTCTTATTTTGAAACTTCTCCGGCGCCAATTCGTAAAAGTCTGGAAACATGCGCGTCTTGAGAAGTTCGCTGTGGACCTCGGCCACGCCATTCACGGTGTGACAGCCGACCATGGCGAGGTGCGCCATGCGCACGAGTTTTCCTTCCGTAGTTTCTTCGATGATGCTCGTACGACCAAAGAGCGCAAAGTCTTCGCCGCGCTTCTGGCTGAGATCGCTGATGAATTTCCAGTTGATTTCGTAAATGATTTGCATGTGGCGCGGGAGCACCTTTTCGAGCAAATCGACCGGCCATTTCTCGAGCGCATCCACGAGCACGGTGTGGTTGGTGAAACTGAAGACCTTCGAAGTGATTTCCCAAGCCTTCGTGTCCGAAAGCCCATGCTCATCGATGAGCAGGCGCAACAACTCCGGGATGGCGAGAGAAGGATGCGTATCGTTCAGCTGCACCGCGACTTGGTTCGGGAACTCGTCAAACGAGTCGTGATTCACCAAGTAGCGGCGAATAATGTCCTGGATGGTGGCAGACACCATGAAGTATTGCTGTTTCAAGCGAAGCTCTTTGCCTTGGTACGTACGATCGTCCGGGTAGAGCACGGATGAAATCGTCTCAGCGCGCTGCTTTGCCAAAATCGCTTGCACGTAATCCCCGGTGTTAAACGACTCCAAGTCAAACTCCCGCGATGGTTTCGCGCTCCACAATCGGAGGTTGATCGTCGTTGGCGTGTTCCAGCCCGGAATCGGGTTGTCGTACGCTACGGCGCTGATATCTTCGCCACCCACCCACTTGTTGACTTCGTGGCCGTCGATGATTTGTTTCTCTACGCCGCCGTAAAACTTGATGGGATAGCTGATGTATGGACGCTCGATTTCCCAAGGATTACCAAAGTTCAGCCAGTAATCGGGGTGCTCGTGCTGGAAGCCATCGTTCACGGTTTGACGGAACATACCATACTGGTATCGAATGCCGTACCCCCACGCCGGAAGATCCTGAGTCGCCATCGAGTCCAAAAAGCAAGAAGCCAAGCGACCTAAACCACCGTTCCCGAGCGCGGCGTCGCGTTCCTTATCTACGAGCGTTTCCAACTCGTATCCAAGCTGACGCAACGCTTCGGTGTACTGCGGCTTGATGTCCAAGTTGTACAGCGAGTTCAACAACGAGCGACCCATCAAAAACTCCATCGACATGTAGTACACGCGCTTCGGGCTCTTTTCTCGAAAGTATTGCTGCGTGTCGTTCCAGCTTTCGATGAGACGATCGCGAACCGAAAATGCGGCCGCGTTGTACGCCTCAAAGTCATCAAACTGGTACCTATTTCTCGCCATCGTGTACTCGACGTGATTCACGATTGACTCCTGCACGCTCATCACGTCGTTTCGCAGATACCTGTCCATGAGCGAATACAACAAGTCGTGCTGTCTTCGCTCATCCGTACCTTGCGGCGCCGAGCTCCGACGTTCATCCCCATCGTGTCGCGCCACATCGCTCCCGCTCTGGAAGTGTGTCTTCAAAATCATCGCCAAGCACGTCCGAATGTTCTCCACGTCCTCCGCGTCCGTCACCTTCGCCCCGCTCGTATCCGTCACGTGAAAGCAATCGCTCACCCGATCGTCGTTCGCCGCGTCCACGATCGCCTTATCGATATTCAACCCCAAGTCCGCCAGCGCCGTGGTGATCACTCGCAGCGTCCCGGGCTTATTCGGCGCGTCTCGAATGTGGATCACCGTGTAATCCGCCTCCGTCGTCGTATCGATCTCGATCGACACCGCCGATCGCGCATCCTTCTCCGCGTTTCCCGTCGACGACACCGCGCGCCGACGCACCATCGCGCGTTTCATCGTCGCGCGCGCGCGCGTCGTCCTCCCGCCCGCGCATCGCGCCGTCGCGTCGCGTCGCAGCGTCGCCGACGCGCCAGAGATCATCATAATGCTCGACGCGAATGCGCCCGTTCGTCGCGCGGTTCCGTCGCGTTCGCGCGCGGTTCGCGTTCGATCGCGCGTATCGTCGCGCGCGCGATCGCTTCGTGCGTTCGCGGGCGTGCGCGGGCGTGCGCGCGCGTCGTCGTGTGCGCGCGCGCGCGATCGAGCGCGACCCCGCGGTAACGGTTCAACATTTCAACGTTACACACGGACCTTCGAAGATCCATTCTTGAGTGAGGACTCATCGCGACCCCCTCAACGACGACGGACGACGGACGACGCGCGGCAGCGCGCGACGCGCGCGGGACGATGACGCGCGACGACGCGCGCGATGCGTTTCAAGCGCTCATGCGACGCGCCGAGTCGACGACGGCGACGACGACGCGCGGTGGCGTTCGAAAGCCGTCGGCATCGGCGCGAAAACCGTCGACGCTCGTGCCGTGCCCGATGTGCTCGCGGCACGTGTCGAGCGCGGTGATCGAGGCGCACGCGAGCGCGTGCGACGGAAAGCGTCCGCGCCTGCGCGACGAGGCGGGGAAGATGCCGTCGAGCGAGAAGCGGAGGGACGTGCGAGAGGATTACAGAGGACGGCGCGCGCACACGGGACGAACGACGACGGGGTTCGTGGCGAAAGATGACTTGGAGGGCGGATGGATCGCGCGCGCGGGCGAATGCGGCGCGAGGAGCGACGGCGCGAGGTCGGATGCGTTCGCGGCGCTCGCGCGCGGGGCGAAATTGCAGGCAAAGGTGAAACTCCCCGGGCACTATATCTTGGAAAATTTCATCACGGAGGACGAGGAGCGACGGATAGTGGATTGGCTGGACGACGACATCGCCGCGGGTCCGTGGAGAGATTCGAGTTTTAATGGTGCGCATCAGGGGAAGAAGTACGGCGTCGAGCCGAATCTATTGAAACGCTGCGTCGAGCCCGCGCGAGTGCCGATGCCGAAGATTTTACGAGACCTCGTCGTCGCAAAATTCGCCGCGGCGCACGAGACGTTGAAGCATTTCACTCCGAACGAGTGCAACGCGATCAACTATCGCAAGGACTTGGGTTCGGTGCTGACTCCGCACTGTGACGATCGTCAGCTCTCGAGTGACATCCTCGTTAACCTGTCGCTTTGCAGCGATTGTACGATGACGTATTCTCACGAAAAGTTTGCGAGCAAGCGCGTCGACGTGCGGTTGCCGCGACGAAGCTTACAGATTCAGAGCGGTAGCACGCGATATGATTACATGCACTCCATCGCAAACGAGAATTTACACGGAAACAGACGCGTGAGCGTGACTTTCCGCGAATCCGGCGTGTTGCAGAAATCGCCGCAGACGCCCAAGTGGCGACCAAATCAGTAGAACCTCGACGAGGAGGAGCGGGACGTAGCACAGTAGCATAAGTAGCACGAAATTATAGAGCGCGCGGCGAGCGCCGCGCCTTAGACCGATTGATTGAAGCCAAATGATTGTTAACTTTGCGCGTCGCTTCGCGCTGTCGAACCAGACGCAAACCGCGGTGTCAGACGCGCGCGCGATGGCGTCGTCGACGCCGTCGCTCGCGAGCGCGCTTCGCGTCGTCTTCGACGCCGATTCGAAGTCGCTCAAGCGCGCGTCGTCGTCTCTCGACGACGAGACGACGAGCGATGTCGCGCGCGCATTGAATCTTCTGCGCGCGCACGCTCGAGACGACGTCGACGCCGTCGTGGACGCATCGCTCGAGCGCGCGAGCGCGTCGCGAGGCGCGCGAACGGTTTTGGTCGTGCTCGCGCGCGAGCGGTCGAGCGCGCGCGCGCTGGGGGAGGCGGTGATGAAGAAGTTGGACGCGTCGCGGGACAAGCGCGCGGCGTTGGCGGCGTGCGCGGGGACGAGCGCGATCGCGCGCGGCGATGGCGTGCGCGCGGAAGACGTGTTTGACGTCAAAGGGGTTTTAGTTTCGCTCGCGGCGATCGCGAGGGAGGGCGCGGCGGGGTCACCGACGCGGTTGAGCGCGGCCGCGGCGGACGCGTTCGCGGCGGTGAGTACGCGAGCGGCGGCGGCGAACGATTCGGACGCAAGTGCGAGCGGCGGTGAGCGCACGTTGATGGATTCGTTCGAGGTGTGCGACGAAATCATCGGTGTCGTGTCCTCGTGGGCGCGAGTCGACGAACGCGGGTCGTCGGGATTGTTTAGGGAGTGTTGCGACAGGGCGCGTGCGCGGTTGGCGTCGCTCGCGGCGAGCGCGCGCGACGTAGAGGGCGGCGACGATGCGGCGGCGCGCGCGTTGCGCGTGAAATCGCGCTTGTTTAATCGAGCGTGGAGTGATTGGGTGCCTGCGCTCTTGGCGGTGAGGTCTAAAAATTCGGATGGGGATATGGTGACGGCGTTGGAATCGGCGTTCGGCGCGGCGAGCGAGATGGTGAATTCAGACGACGCGGGCGCGGGCGACGGCGTCGCGCACGCACTCATCACGGTGGGTTTGCACCTCGGGAGAATAGGCATCGATCACGAAAATCGTCAGGTTTTATCTTCGATGGTGAGCGAAGAGACGGCTGCGACATTGGATTCGATGTTGCAAACGTACGCCGGATCTGCGCTGCTCCCGGCGCTTCGCTGCTCGAACGAAACCGCGCAAAGCGTGGCGGCTGTATTGATACGCATTGTACTCGCGCCCGAGCACTTAGGATGGACGGAACAAAGCGAATCTCTTCTCGGTGGAGTGCTCCCACTCGTCGAAGAAGGTGACGACGTGATTTCCGCCGGCTTTGCGAGACTCATCGCGGATTTAGTCGCGAGAGATCCGCGCGACGAATCCTTGACGCGAATATTGCAGATTTGCGGTGGGAGCTCGAGAAGTGCGAAGGTGAGCGCGTTGCGCGTGCTCATGGAAATCATGCGACAGAAAGGGTCGAATTTGAGCTCAGAGACGCTCGCGACGGTGACACGCGCGATACTTCCAAGGTTGGGCGACAGAGATTTGGAATCGCGCAAGGCGGCGGCCGAGGTGTTTGCGCACGCGACGCCGTCGAACGTGTTCCCAGTGCTCGTTGATCTTTTGCTGTCAAAAGATTCGGAAGAGCGTTCAGCAGCTGGTGATGCCGTCGTGGCGACGCTGCAACAGCAACCGTCTCCCGCGGCGGCGCTTGATACGTACTTTGCCACTCTGCTCGCGCCGGCGATGTCCAGCGACGTCGCGACGTTCGGGGAGAAAATCTCTCGCGCAGTCAAGCTACTATCACGTTTCGCTGAAACCGTGCGCGCGAATGAGTGGAAAAGTGTCGTTCAGACGTTGACATCGTCTATTTTTCGATCACCCTCTTCGTCCGCGTTGCATCAGGCTGTCGCGGCGCTGACGCCCTGGATCGGAAAGCCGCCGGCGAGCGATTACGTTGTCGAGGCGTGCGCGCGACAATTATCAACGCAGAGCATCGATAAAGGCGTAAACGAGCGTGAAGTTTTCGACCGTTTAGCACCACTTTTACTCTTGCGCGTGCTTCCAGTCGCGGTGTGGGATGAATCCAGCGAGAACAAAGACGCGATTCGAAAGTGCATGCGACGGCGAATGTTGAACATCCGCGGTGAGTTTGAAGACGTGCGCCGCGTGTGCTCGGAGATGTTCGGACGATTACCGCAAAATGTTTTGGACGAAGAATTGTTTGAGGACTTGCGACGCCTGAGAGAGACAGCACGAAGCGTGAGCGATGATCTCGCCCGCGTTCGCTCGTGCATGTTCTCGTGCAACTCCGCCCTCGCTCTTCGTGGAGAATCGGCACTGTCGGAACGCTCGCGGCGCGAAGTCAGGAGTCTATCGATGGACATTTTGACGTGGGTCGATAACGCACAGGACGACGTCGAGCTCAGCAAGGCACACATGGGCGCCATGGAAACGCTGGCATCTCTCATCGTCGCCGAGATCGAGGCACGCAAGGAAAGTCCTCATCAATCGGCGAAGAAGAAGACGTCGAGCGCGCTTCTCGATACGAAACCGCCTCTGCTCGCGCTGAACGAAAGCAAAGCATCTTCAGGTCGGGCGCTCATCGTGGAGTTGGATGGTGATGAAGACGTCACGCGCGAGCGCGTTGATTGCGCGCGAGAGACGCTTCGCGGCGTGTTGCATTTGGCGTGCCACACAAAGGAAGGCGTTCCAAAGTGGGTCGACGACGCGCTGACGAAGGATTTGTCGTTGCGGCTCGCGATGATGAATGTCATTATCGCTGCGGCGCGGCGTCCGTCGATCGAGAAGGCTTCGCTCATGGACGAATGTTTTCCTCCACTCATCGCCTGCGTCGAGCACCGCGGCGAGCCAGAAGTGCGCGCGGCGGCGCTCCAAGCGCTGATGATGATTTTCCACGGCGCCGAGCGCGACGTGGACGAAACTCACGCAGTTACGCTCGTGCGAACGGTTACAAACATCCTTCGGGACCACGCCGCGGGTGATGGCCCACGAATGGGCGCCACCAAAGTCGCCACCGCCTTGCTGGCGGCTGACGAGGACGTTTTGAAAGCCATCGAGCCGCACCTCGAGGCTTTGCGTCAAGGTCTCGAAACCGCCGCGCGCGTCGCCGTCGATCCCGAAGTCGCCGCGCTCGCGACGAAGCTCGCGACGTGCATGACGACTCCGAGCTGAGCTTTCGCGGCGCATTAGACGCCTTAGATTTTAGTGAATTGTAGCCAAAAATTAGGAGCGCGCGAACGATTGTCAGTTTCGAAAGTGTATTGCATGGAAATCGTTTCGTCGTGTGTTGGGGGTCTTGCATCGCGCCGCGCGGCGCATCATCGTGAAATCATCATTGAATCACGCGATCGATCACGTGTACGACGCCGTTGTCCGCCATGATGTCCACCTGGACGACGGCCGCGCCACCGACGTACAGCGTTCCGTCGACCATGCGCGCGTCGACGTCGCCGTTCAACGTCGTCAGCGTAATCGGTCCAGCGCTCACGGCGTTCACCGCGTCCGCGGCGAGAAGTTTGCCCGCGACGACGTGCTTCTTCAACACATCACCCAAACCAGGCGAAGCCAAGAGTTGTTCGGCGGTCAATCCGTTTTCGGCCAAAAACGTCGCGATGGCCTCGTTGCTCGGCGCGAAGACGGTCCAAGGCCCCGGCGTCTCGAGCGTATCCAGAACTTCGGGCACCGCCACCACCGCGGTGACGAGCGTCGCGAATCTCGGATCTTCGATCGCGACGTCAACGACGGTGCGCTCGCCGTCCATCGTCGGCGCCGGGGCCGGGGCCGCGGCGTCGTCGGCCGGCGCCGGCGCCGGCGCCGCGGCGGCGTCCGCCATCGCGTCCCACGTCACGTCTTTAGCAAAACAGGTTGGGCACCATCGCCGAGAGCGCCAGCGCGCACACGAGCGCCCCGGTGATCGTTTTCGTCGTCATCGTCATCGTTGTCGTTGTCGTCGTCGTCGGTGCGTCGTCGCGTCGGCGTCGTAAAGTGACGTCACGCGCGTCCGAGGCGTCGAGACGACGCGAGAAAACGACAGCCACGAAACGCCGGTTGAGGTCGCCGCGGAAAAAAAAACGTAGTCGTCATCCTGCAGACGACGAGTGCACGATATCCTTGATGACGAGACGAGAAATTTCGTCGTCGACGATTTCGTTTCTCGATCTTCGACGCGATTACGGGCGCGCCTCGCGCCGACGCCGTCGCCGTTGTTGACTTTCTCTGCCCAGCCCGCCCGGGCGAAGCCCGTAACGACACCGACGCCACCGCGCCCGCGCGCGCCGGATCGATTTTCTGCGCACGCAGTCGTGTAGACCGTTTGATGTTCATCTCCACTGACGGGCCTCCTATTTTTTCCCGCGTCCGACGACGACGACGACGCGGATGCCGATCGAACGCGACCGCCGCGAACCGCCGCGACGGCACACGCGCGCGCGATGCCCCCCGCGCGGGTCGCGCGCGGCGTCGACCGCGCGGTCGTGCAGCGCGCGCTCTGCGCGTTCGTGCGCGCGCGCGCGAGCGGCGCGCGCGACGACGACGCGGCGCGCGCGTCGTCGCTGCTTTTCGACGCGGCGCCACCACCGCCGACGACGTGGGGCGAGAGCGCGACGCGACTCGCGCGCGTCGTGCGGTTGAGCTGGAGCGAAGCGCTGGCGCGGTTGAACATATGGCGGTTGGATCACGTGCTGGCGCTGCGGATGCTGTCGCAGCGAGACATGGGGGGGGCGATCGCGAGAGAGGTGGCGAGACGCGGGACGCGCGCGCGTTTGAACGGGACGGCGAGGACGGCGGACGATTCGAACGCGAAAGAGGCGTGGGAGAAGAGTTTGAGGGAGATAAAGATGGCGCTGACGTATTCGAAATCGTTGCGCAGGGCGCCGGATTTGAAGACGGTGGCGGCGCAGGGAGGGGTGGGTCAGGAGGCGATTTTGTTGAGCGATTTGGCGCCGCGAATGATGCGGCCGGCGTACGTGTTGTTTCGGGACGAGGATGAAAAGCGGTTGGTTTTTGTCATTCGAGGCACGCACAGCGCGAAGGATATGATAACAAATTTAACTGGCTCGGTGTGCGCGCATCACACGATGGTGTCGACGTCGGATGACGAGGAGGCGACGTTGCGCGTCGGGTACGCTCACAGCGGATTCCTCACCACGGCGAGATTTCTCGAGCGAAAGATTAAAGACGACTTGCTGTCTTCGCTCGCGGCGCACCCCGGGTACGAGCTGAAGATCGTCGGGCACTCCTTGGGTGGTGGTGTCGCGGTGTTGCTCACCGAAATGTTACGACAAGACCCGAGGTTCAAGCGAGTGGGCTTGCACTGTTTCACCTTCGCGTGCCCGTCGACGCTGAGTCGCGAGCTCGCCGAGTCGTGTCGATCTTTCGTAACGACGTGCGTGAACAACGCCGATTTAGTCCCGATGGTTAGTTTTAGCAAAGTGAGCGAGTTACAGCGCGAAGTCGTGAGTACGGCGCTCGAGCAAAGATTGTTGGATAAATGGAGAGAGAGTACCGCGGCGATGGAATGCGCTCGAGGACCGACGCCGTCGCGTTTCGCCGCCGCCGCCGCGGCTCTGGGAAAACAAAACTACGGCCCACAAAAGTACCCACAGTGGTTGCGCGCGCTGAAAGGATTGAAGACAAGGCACGATAAGTTAGTCGAGTCGAGTTCGCTGTACAGACAAAGCCTGCTGATCGGCAAACGCGTGAGTAACACGAGTTCAAAATTAGCCAGTCTCTCGGGGGCGTTCATCGCCGGCATCGTCTCCCCGCGACCGAGGAAGAAGAAAACGCTCGAGCGAGCAGAGCCGACGGGCGAGAGCAAGACTGAGTTCAGCAAGACGAATCAGCAAGTAGGCGACACCATCTCTGCCACCGTGCTCGCGACCGATATTTGTCACGACGCCCATCTCGCGCACGCGCACGCCGCCGCCGCCTCGCCCAAGTCGCAGGAGGAGCGCGATTTCCAGGAGTACATCGAGAGCGCTCGAATCGCGCTCGACGAAGACTTCCAGAAACCGCTCACCGCTGACGATATGAAAAAGATTTATCGCGCTGAGGCCAACGCGGCGCAAGAGGTGCTGGCAATGCAAGAAGACATCTCCGTCATGAAAGCAGCCGAATTGTTGGGAGACGAGGAGGCGCTCATGACGGCGGATTACTACGGCGCGGACTTACCGCCGCCGCGCATGGACGACACCGCGTCGTGCGACGACTCCGAGCGCGAGCCCGTCGTCAAACGCGTCAAATCCGCGTCAAGCGACGCCCGCGCCGACCAAGACATCGCCAAGCGAGGCACCGTCTTACTCTACCCCGCCGGCCGAATCCTTCACTTTGTCTACAAATCCGGCCTCGACGAAGCCGTCGACGAAGCCCGCCGCGAGTCCCGCCACGCCCTCTTCTTCGACGTCGATTTAGACGTCTACCGCAAGATCATCCTATCTCGCACCATGATCGCCGACCACTTTCTCTCCCAGTACGAGGACGTGCTCGACTCCTTCGTTCGCGAGTGCGCCCGCGCGTAGCTTCCCCAACTGTATTTCACGCACTCACCTCTCGCACGCGTCGACTCGCCATTGCCGGTCATGGGCTTTCTAAACTTTGTCAAATCTCTCGCCGCGGCGTCGCCGAACGCGAACGCGCGGGCGGGAGTCATCGGCGACGGCGCGCGCGCGCAAGTCAACGCGAAGACGCTCGGCGACGCGTTCCCACCGTCGGCAAAGTTTTTTGGATTGGAAAACTTTGGCAACACGTGCTACTGTAACTCGGTGCTCCAGGCGCTGTACGCGTGCGATGAGTTTCGAGAACGATTGATCGAACATCACGCGGCGGCGAACGATGGGACGTCGACGAGCGGACGAGGAAAGGAGACGCCCGACAGCATGCTGGCGGCGCTCGGGGATCTGTTTCGAGAGATTTCGGGACAAACGAAACGCACGGGATACGTCAGCCCGAGGGCGTTCATCGAACGGTTGAGGAAGGATAACGTGTTGTTTCGAGGACACATGCATCAGGATGCGCACGAGTTTTTAAACTTCTTGCTGAATGAGTGTTGCGAAAATTTACAGACGAAGTTGAAGCGAGACGGCGCGTGGGAACCGGGGAAGAAGACGTGGATACACGATGTGTTCGAGGGGAAACTGGCGAATCAGACGCGGTGTTTATGGTGTGAGAACACGACGAATAGAGAGGAGTGCTTTTTGGACCTGTCGGTTGATGTCGAGCAGAACACTTCCATCACGGCGTGCTTGAATAATTTCAGCGCCAAGGAGTTGTTGGACAAAAACGACAAGTTTCAGTGCGATCGATGCGGTGGGTTACACGAGGCGCAGAAGCGAATGCTGATTCATGAAGCGCCGAAAGTATTGTCGTTACACTTGAAGCGGTTCAAGTACATCGAGGCGCTCGGCAGGCACGCGAAACTGAATCATCGCGTGGTGTTCCCTTCCGAATTGAAAATTCCCAACTTGATAGACGAAGCGGAGAATCCCGATGCGAGTTATAAGCTTTTCGCCGTCGTCGTTCACATCGGCTCCGGGCCTAATCACGGACACTACGTGTGTTTCGCCAAGAATAATCATCGCTGGTTCTTGTACGATGACGATTGCGTTGAAGTCGTGGATGAAGAGCAGCTTCAACAAGTCTTTGGCTCGACGACGGATGGCGGCTCCGCGGGGAGCGAGCACGGATACATTTTGTTCTACGCCCGATCTGAAGGTGGCAGGGCCGCGGAGAAGGAAGAGAAGGAGAGTGCTCCCGTGTCTTTACACTTTTAGTGATTGATTTTATTAATAATACGGTAGTGAGTACAGAAGAAGGTGCGACGACGAGGGCATCAAAAAAAAAGAATATTCAATATTCGCTCGACGCGCTACTGCGCAAGCAAGAAATCGAGCATGAGCGCGGCGCTCAGGGCGTGCCAAATGCTGTGTAACACGACGTAGGCCCAGTATTTTTCGGCGCGCTGGCATATCATGGCGGTGACAAGAAATACGGTCGGCAAACGACCGGCGCTGAGAATCTTCTCAGCGCCGAAGCAAGTCGCGCAAAATACGCCGTAGATGATTGCGCATCCTATGTCCATCGCGCACAGCCATCTCACCAACTCACCGGGATAATTATATAAAGACATGGTCGTCACCGAAGGTTTCGTCGGCGACGGCGAACATGCCGCACTCGCAGAGAGATCTCGCGCAGAGTCCGAGCGTAAACGGTCGAAACCGACGCGCTCGTCTGAAAGCTGCCTCAGCGACGTCACCTTGAGCGGCGAAGCCTTGACCTTCTTTGACGTCGTACCAGTTCCAGGTAGCGTAAATCCACGAAATTTGAAGCAATCGCACGCTGAGCGCGACGCCCTCGAAATCTCTCGATCCAGACCGAGCTGGTAGAAATGGTACGCCGTCGAAGCGGACGCGATGCCAAAAACAAGCAAAACGTGAAACGCGTGCGAACGACACAAATCACGCGCGCACTGAGAATCATCAAACATTCCTGATAACGCACGTTCCACGCACCGCCGTCAGTCTCACGTTTCGCGCAACATTTCCAACGGCGCGTCGTCTTCGCTTCGCTTCGCTTCGCTCGCGCCTCACCCGTCGAACGCAGCAACTTCCACGCCAGGACCCAATAAAACGCGTTCGTAAGCGCCAATCCCACGCGCGCGAAGAGAGGAATCTCGACGTATAGACCGTGGTTGATCTTCACGAAACCGTCCACCGCGTCCGTCGCGCAGTTCGCGCGCTTTCGCGCATCTACTGAGACGGAATATTCAGTCAGCGCAAATTCACGATGCGCCGGCATGCCGTCGTCCACGCGCGACTCGACCCGCGACGCGCCGGCGGGAAGATCGATAATCGCGTTTGGAATCGGCGCGCGGTCGCGGCCGCGCGATCGTGGCGCGCGCGCGGGTGTGTCGGATGTGTTCGACCGAACGTTCGGTCGTCCAATGAGACGTTTCGTGTCTTCTATGGGTAAACAGTATTCGGCGTCGACGTGCAGTCGTCCACTCCGCACACGGCGACGCGCGCGACATCCGCGGCGACCGCGCGCGCACCGCACGCGGAAATCGCGGTCACGGTCGCGGTCGACGCGCCGCGGCGGCCCGCGAGCGCGCGAATCGACGGGAATTCGTCGCGATCTTTCGGAATCGGCGGAATCTTCGATTGCGTTCGTCGGAAGCGCGCGACGTCGACGCGCGATATGCACGGCGCGAACGCGGTCGAGAGCGATGCGGATATGAGCGCACAGGACGCGATCGCGGCGCTCGTGGCGCGCGTGGCGGCGGGGAGCGGGAATGAAAGAGGCGGCTCGCGAGGCAACGGCGACGGCGAGACGACGTCGGCGAACGGCGAGGAAGACGATGGTGGAGACGGAGAGCCGGCGTGGATGGCGGATATAGACGCACGCATAGCGACGGTGGAGGATATGGAGGTAGAGACGGTGAATGGGACGTATGGGATGAACGACGAGAGCGACGCGGAGGGAGCGAGAGTTGACGCGCCGGGGCAGTTTGATGATTTGTTTGACGAACGCGCGGAGACGATTGTGGATTTGGATGAATCTAGTATGAAGACGACGTCGATAATGGCGTTTTTGGAGACGTTCGCACTCGGGCCGGAAAGTTTGAATGGTGGACGCGTGACGCCAACGATGGGCGAAGTGCTCGAGCGAGTCAAGGCACGCAAGCCAGAATCTTTACCAGAGTGGACGATGACGGCGGCGGCGGCGGCGAGCGCGTATCAGTTTGCCGTCAGTAAAAAGCGCGCCGCTGATCGAGCCGTGGCATACGCCAAGGAGATGAGAAAGAAACACTCGAAGGTGCAAGCAAAAGCTGACGCACTGGCGAGTCAGTTGCATGTGATGCAATACGGCAAGACACCGGACGGAAAGCCCGTGAAACCGGGTCAGCTTAAAAACCCTCCGCATCAAACTCGACCACGTGGGAAGATGCCACCGCCGCCTCCCGAGCATATTTCTAGGCTGTGGAGGACGTCTCTCGAGGATTACGATGTGTGTCACGTCTGCGGCCATCAAGCGCCAGATTGGTGGCATGCGAAGGATGAGATTGTCTTCTGCGACGGATGCGAAATTCAGGTTCACATGTCTTGCTACGGAATCAAGAACCTTCCTGAGGGTGATTGGTACTGCACTGGTTGCAAAGAGGGCGTCACCAAAGGCCCGCTCGTGAGCTGTGGAACTCCTAGGGGTATCTGTGCATTGTGCCCACATCCGGGTGGCGCACTCGTGCGTGTGGTCCCAGCGTCGAAATTCGAAACACCATGGCTTTCGCCGGGTCACCATGCGCATCTTGCGTGCGCTTTGCACTTACCCGAAGTAGTCATGCGTCATCAAAAGACTGGGGAATCTCCCATTGTCGACATGTTGCTCGTTCAGTCGAAACGCATGAAATTGAAGTGTTCGGTTTGTGAAGAAATAGGCGCGTGCACGCAGTGCGCGATGCACAAGTGTTATAACGCGTTTCATCCACTATGTGCGCGTGCCGATAAACAAATTATGTTGAGGCAAGCGGCATCAGGACAGCCCATGGTGTTTTGCAAGGCGCACAGCGCGCCCGAATTCGAGCAACAGCGTTTCCTCACGTGTGGATACCGCGAAGATGGCACGAGCGATATGTTACGTAATAAGAATGTGTTTTGGGATGTGAAGGCGCAATCGCACGAGGAAGACGCTGCATTTGTGGATCCGAATAGAAGCACTGCGAGCGCCCAAAAGTCGCATCCGAGCGCGCAGGAAGAGAAGCAAAAAGATGTGACGCTGGAAGTTTTCCCGCGGGCGACGAGCGCTGAGGCAAAGCGAATTGCGACGATCACATGCGTGCGCCATTACTTGGATTCGACGCACAAGGGAGGAGCCCCGAGCAAGCTCTTACGGGATATGCAAGACGCCTGTAAACATCTCGAAGCGGAAGAGGCGAGTCGCTTGAATTCGCTCAGTGACGAACTCGGGGAAGCAGAGATTAAAACGGCGTTGGATCATTTGACCAGATTGGCGCCGAAGATTCCGCAAGGCAAAGCTCTTTACGCGGATCTCGCGCCTTGGAAATATTTGAAGTCACATCAAATCGACGCGATTCATTGGATGCGAAACCTGCATTCGCTGGGCGTGAACGGGCTGCTTGCTTTTGAAACGGGCCTGGGCAAGCGGCTCACGTCGCTCGCTTTTATTCAATGGGTTCGAGACGGCTTACGCGAACCGGGTCAGCACTTGATTCTTTGCCCGAAGGAAACAGCACACTTATGGATCGCTGATCTTCATCGTTGGTGTACTTCCCTGCGTAGTGTCACGTTGATGTCTGAAGAGGATGAAAAGAGTGCGAACAATGTTCAAATGATAAAAGCACTGTCGTATGATTACCTCGTCGTTTCGTACGAGCGCATGAGTCAATGCGAAGCGTTGAAAACTACGATGTTCAAGAGCGTGATTTGTGACGACTGGCGAAATGAGGCGAGTGTCGGCGCGCTTTCCTCCGCTGTCCAAGAGAAAGTTCTTCAAGCAGGATCCACGTTCTTGTTGGGCAAAGCCGATGACTTTGACGGCCCTCACGCCGTCGCCTTGGGACGCGTCATTTTCCCAGGACTGGGCCAAAGTACGAAGTCTCTACCGGTAAAGTGGAGAGATCTGATCGTACATAGCACGAGTGAGCGCGTGGTTGAACCACCCGTCGTTCCCGCGCCGCTGGCCAAGTTTTTACAGTTTGAGATTGATGCGAAGACGAATCCCGTCGACGCTCTCATGCATATCCTTCAGACGATGCGCAAGCAGGCGCAGAAAGTGCTAGTCATCGCGGAGGATGAAAATGCGTTGAATAGCGCGGCGGAAGGGATGAGTATGGCCAAGTTAGAATACGCTCGCTTGGACGAAACCGATCAGCCTTTGGGCGTTGCGCTGTACTCTGCGGCGAGATTCAACACCATGGCGCCAGAGAACAACATCTCCTTTCTGTTGTGCAGCTTCCACAATCTTGGACGTCAGCAAGGTTTGCTTTCGGGCGTTACTTCTATTTTGCAACTCGATGGCGAATTCTCGAGTAAGATCGACGCCTCTGGTGCGCCGAATTTGATGAACATGTGGCGCATTGCGAACAGAGTTTGGGGATTGGATCCGGTGAAGCGCACGACGTACTTCATGAAAGTCGTCGGCACCAACGGGCAAGATATAGCGTGGAAGCGTGGTGCTGCGTTGAATAAGTTATCTGCAAACCCGCCGGAATCGCTCGTGTCTTCGCTCGAGAAAATTCCAGCGAACGGGAACGTGCCTCCGGAATTCGCCTCAAAAGATGCCGAACTCTGGGACGCCGCCGCTGAACGAAAGCAAAAGAGGGCAGAAGTCGAAGACCCCACGTGGTGGACTTTGCACGAACACAACTGCGTGTACTGTGGTGGAGTGCCTGGACAGTGCAAAAACATTCCGCCCGCCTTTCTTCCACCGGAAAAGGCTGGTTTGAAGATTCGCTGCATTTCGTGTCCGCGCATCACTTCGATGGGGTGCGCGTACATTCGCACCGTTCCGCAAAAGGGTTGGAAGTGTCCACAACATAGTTGCTTGGTGTGCCTCAAAGAAGCGTCACCGAATCACATCACATTCCGATGCATCTCTTGTTCGCGGGCTTTCTGCGATTCGTGTTCTTCCGGGGCCTCATTCGACGCCATCGCCGACCATCCAGTGTGGGCGCCGTCTGGCTTTCAGCTCCCGAAATTCTACGAGTACGTGCGATGTGCGATTTGCGTCGATTCCATCCTCGCGGAAACGAAACGTGCGAGACGAGGGAAATAAATAACGAGTGTTTACACGCATAGCTCCATAGATTAAAATCCTTTAGTAGTCATCTAAGAATCCGATCATCGAAAACTCTTCGGCGAAATTGCGGGAGACGACCGTTCCGAGATTCTTTTCGGCGTCGCCAATCGTTCGAACACGTTTTCGCATCGTCGAGCCAATGGACTTCGCGATGGCGATGATGCATGCCTGATTGTATCGATCTTTCCCTCGTACTTGGCGTACGCGTACGGTGACTCGTACGTCCTACGTTCGCCCACGCGGGTGGCTAGTTTCTTCTTCAACTGCGCGTTCTCCTTCTCCGCGCGTTCACATCGCCCTTGGCTCATCGCCAACTCTCGCTGCAATCGCTGTACCTCATCCCTATACGCATCTGCAATCACCTGTGCTTGTCGACTCAACTCTCCACGCAAGCGCACGATCTCTCGTTCCCTCCGAGCCGCCGTCTCCGTCTCCGTCGTCGTCGCCGCGTCGCCCGCCGAATCCTCCGCGCGTCTCCCCTCCCGCACCTCTGCCTCCAGCGCGTCCACGCGCTCGCTCTTCTCTCGCAACCCCACTCTCAGGCGTTCATTTGCCGTCTCCAGCGCCTTGACGCGTGTCTCCAGCGCGTCTCGCTCCAACGTCGACGACGCGCCGCGTTCCGCGTCGGCTAATCGTTCCCCCAGCGCCTTTGCGCGCGTTTCCGCGCGTCCCGCTGCGATGGCGAGCGCCGCACACGATTCCTCCAGCTCACACACTTTCACGCTCGACTCGCGCGCGCGCGTTCGCGCGTCCGCGAGCGCGCGCTCGAGCGCAGACGTCGACGCGGCGTCGTCGGCGGTTCGCGCGCTCGATGCGCGACGACGACGTTCGTCGGTGTCGCTGACGACGGCGAGGGCGGTGGGAGACAGCGCGAGCATGCTAGAAGAAGTGTAATCCGATGCGCGCGTGCGCGGATTTCGGGCGCCGAACGCGCGCGGGTGGTTGAGTTCGGGCGCGATGCGTCGCCGAGTGACGAAGTGTCGTTTTGTTTCTCGGCGTCGGGGCGACTGCGAGCGGAATTTCCGCTGCGGAAATTAAAGAATGTTTCATGCAATGCGTGCGTCGTCTAGTTGACCGAGAGTCTACGTGTTCCAGGAATCTTCGTCGGCGTCGTCGGAACGGGTCGTGGGTCCGGTGCCGCAGTCACCCACGGCGACGGCGCCCTCCGCCTCTTGAACGCACATCCAACCAAAGCCCGTGGGGTCGCGTTCGAATTCCTCGCGGTCCTCAAACGCGTCTATGAGCTTGTCCAGAGTGCCCCATTCCGAGCCGTGTTCGTATTCTATGAATCGACGCAATAGGCCAATGACGTCGATGCTGAGCGCGCGTTTCACCTTTGCCTTGGACCATTCGATGTCGCCGTTTGCGTCGAAGACACGCGGGAACACGCGTTGAATGAAGGGCCGCAACGGCGATTCGGTAACGGTCGCGCGACTTTGTTTGTGATCGTAGTTGACACCACGCATGACGGCGCAGTAAAAGTCCCAGTAGCGCTTTTGATCGAATCCAAGTTCAAGGAGCGTTTCGCGGTCGTTTAAAAAGCGCGGCGAAGGCGCGATTTCAGAACTTGGGGATAGGAGAACGTCATCATGTTCGACGCTCTCCTTCACGGCTGGACTCCATTTCTGCAACACAGCGTTGGTTTCATAACTCAAGGGAATGTATCCATTTGGTGTGGATCTCGCACGTTTCAAAGTTTCCACCCACGCCGAAACGTTGGACTTTTGCGCCACTGCTGCGGCTCCGACGACGATGAGATGTCGCTTTGCACGCGTGAGCGCAACATTCAGACGCTCCGCATTCGTGAAGGTACTCAACGGTGCACCACACAATGTGATGATGATGACATCTTTCTCTTGGCCTTGAAACGCATCCACCGTACTCACTTGCACGTCGGATGGGAGAAAGGATTCAAAATCCTCGTCATCGTTGACGTTGGTCATCTCGCGAGCGACGTCGTGAGGGGCGTGCGCAAGCTTGTTTGACACGCACGACGCCTGCGCTGCATAAAACGCAATCACGCCGATCCTACCAGCCGGAACGTCGTTATCGAGCAAACATCGCACGACACCACTCACGCGCGTCGCTTCTTCAACGTTGAGTTTCGATTGCCCCTCCTTTGTGTCAAATCCACTCGTGTCCCACCAGACGATGGGCGACAAAACACCGCCCGTCGTCAGTCGAATCAAACTCGTCCGATCGCTCGCACCGATGCCGTCGATTAAGACACCGTCATAGAAACACTTGTTTGGGACGGCACTAAGTGCCGGATGCAATCGATACTGCGTGCGCAACGTCACTTTGGAATGCCCAGCGTCGCTCAGGCGAGAAAAGAGCGTTCGTTTGAGCGGGTTGCGGGTCACATTTGCTTTCGATCGATTGCTTTCCGGAACATCGGCGACGACTGGCGACAACTGCAAAGGGTCGCCAACAGCGACGAGCGTTTTGCACCGTGACTGTACCACCGGAAGCAAACTGCTCGGTTCTGTCATCTGAGAGCACTCATCAAGAACGACCACCGAGAACTCCATGTTCTTGAGATCTTCGTGAGATGACGAGTAACACGTGACGCCAACGACGCTACACTTTTTCAGCAACGCTTTCCGCATCCCAACTTTACCTGACGACAGAGTCTCGATTTCTTTCTGCAAAATGGCTCTTTTTCGCACCGAAGTCGTTTCCTTGAGCATGGCTTCGAGCTCTTTCGCTTGCGACGGTCCTTTGCCAGTCTTGACGTGAAGAGAATACGGAAGAATCACAGGATCAATCTTTCGAACACTTCCTACACGAATGAAATCAGTGAAACCGGCTTCGAGAAGAGACTGAAGCACCCGATCGACAGCGACGTTGGTGTGCGCAGCGATCATTATTCTCCCATTCGAAGACTTCAAAAGCTCGGCGGCTTTGGTGACAAACGCCGCAATCGTGTGCGTCTTACCGCTTCCAAAAGGCCCGTGAATGAGACGCACGGGTAGATGCGAAGCTGAAGTCGCGCTTGCGAGCGCTCCTGACACCGCGCGAGCCTGGTCGTCGTTGAGTTTAAAGCTTCTTTGTAACGGTGCGACACCAATGTCTGCGTCCTTCAAATACAGCTCTGCTTCCTCTTCAAGTTCCTTCGGCGGTGGTTTGCCTAGTATGCTATCGATGAGCGGTGACGGGCGCCCAGCGCTAAGACTCAAAATATTTTCGAGCTCATCCGTTTCCGAAAAAGCGTTCAGTGACGTGTGCATGGCGTAAACGTGTATCGTGGCATTGTCGCGCAACCGAGGAGGTCGTGGTCCCAACAATTGCACCTCCATCCTACCCTCGTTGTCCATACCATGCCACTTACACTCGACCACGCCCAACCAAGGCGCGCGATGACGATCACCGATCTCCTGTAATGGCTTCACTTCGAACCACGGCTCGGTGCTCACGATCCAGAAATCTCCCTTCGCGTACGGCTTCGGGCCCTTGATGGATTTGAAATCTTTCACCATCAATCGCACGCACGTCTTCTCCGTGTTGTCTACTTTGTCTGTCCATTTTCGCGAGCTAATCTCGCACTGCGTGAAATAGCGCAGTTTGTATCTATGCCAAAGAATTTTCGCGAGCAAATCTGGCTTCTGTGCCGACTGCGCGCCATCGGTGCGCAGCTTGTGCATAGTCGACGATACGTCGCGCAGGCGAAGCATCAGATTTTCACATATGGCCGACACGAAATACGCCTGATATTCACGAACCGTCGCAAAAGTCTGTGCCCTGGGGAACTCCGAGCCTGCGTAATTATACGAGGGAAACGTCACGCACACATCCGTCGACATTTGCGCCGGCGCAGCCGCCGCGCCCAGCGCCGAGACTCTCCGCGCCGGCGCACTTGTCGTCGCCTCCGGCGCACTCTGTGGCGCCGGTCTCGTCGCAAACGGCACATGAACCACTGGTTTTGCCTTCACGTTCAACGCAATCGGTTTTTTCGCCTCACCACCGTTTCGATCGACCATATCGATCGCCGCGTCCACGTCGCCGTCGAACATTTGCAAAAGCTTTGCCAAATCCGATTTCGGTTCGTTCTCCCCCCCATCGCGCGCATCATCGTCCACGTCATCATTCACCACCATCGGCGCGCGCGTTTTCGCTCGCTTCAACATCGGCGGCACGAACTTCTTCTGAAACGCCGGATTCACGTGTCGATGTCGCTTCGCTCGCTCCGCGCCCGCCTTCTTCGTCGCCTCCTTCGTCGCCTCCACCGACTCCGCCCCTCCGCCCCCCCCGCGGTCGACGAGATCGTCCAGGTACACCCCCACCCCCCCCAGCGCGATCTCCGCGCCGCTCTCCAGCGTTTCCCACGTCTTCGGCGGCAATTTCTCCCGCGCGACGACTTCAAACGAAATCGTCCCGTCGTCATTCTCTTTCTCGTCATAAAGCGTCGCGCTGCGCGACGCGGCGTCGACATCGAGTCGACCGTCGCGCTTCCGAGGTTTCTTTTTGTGTCGCTCCCTCGTCCACGTCACGCGCCATCGCGCGGACATCGCGCGGCGACGCGATTTGACGCGACAGACGGACGGACAGCTGGTCGACGTTTCGACTTCAAAGTTTGGTTCGGCGCGAGCGGATGGTCTGAAACGCGCGCGCCGCGCGTCGGCCGCGAAAGCGCGTCGCGCGCGCGCGAAGGAAATTTTTATCGTCGGCGCGCGCGAGCGTCTCGGTCGACGCGCGCGACGGTGGCGCCGCGACCGCGCGCGCGGCGCGCAGTCGTTGTTGAGCCGAACGCGACGACTATTGTGTGACGCGGCGCGCGCGGTTCGCCGGACACACCATGACGCCATGCCGACGACGTACGCGGAGACGTTTTGGTTCGATCTCGTGGTCGTGTTTCTGATCTGCGTCGTCATGCCGCTCGGGGTTTTACTGCTTCAGAGTCGAAGGTCTCAAAAGCGCGTCGTCGCGTTGACGCTCTTGCTCCTCGCCGCGGCGTGGATCGGTCTGTTCGAGCACGCCCGCATGCGACGACCCGAGATCACGCGCGCGGGGGTGCGAAACGCCCTGCGCACCGTGCGCGACGTCGACGGCCGCGACGGTCGTTTCTCGCGCGCGGCGTTGGAGAGAGCCCTCGCCGAGGGTCGAGCGCTCGCGCCGGCGAACGCCTCGGCGTCGTCCGCGTTCGCGTCCGACGCGTCGTCGACGCCGCGCCGCCTCCTCGAGCGCCATCGCGCGCGTCGCGCGCGTTCGAACGTTTAATCACGCATCACTCCACGCCGCGCTCCACCGTTCGTTTCGCGCCCGCGCTCGCGCGCGCCGAGCCTCGGTCGACCCCGCGCGCGTCGCCGAATCCGCGCTGAACCTGGGCACGAGACAGTGCCCTGTTTCGCCGCACTGATCGCCTCGCGCTCGCCCTCGAGCGACGCGCGCGCGACGCCATGGTATCGCACCGAGCGAAACCGCGCGTGGTGGATCAGCGCAGGTGCGAGCGACGCGCGCGAGCGAGACGGCGCGCGCGCAGACGCGCGCGCGACGCGATCGGGGGACCGACGGAATCGCGACTGACGATCGATCGCCCGCCGCGCGTCGCGCGACGCTCGAACGCGCAGGAAAATCCTGCAACGCACGAAATCGTTGCTCAGGTTTCTCGGTCTCGGACACATGCGGAACATGGGGGCGGAGCTGCCGTACAGGAAACGAGTGGAATTCATGCTGGTGACAATCTTCGGGACGACGTTTGATAAAAACTCGTACTGGTACGGGGCGCCGGATCCGGACACGTTCTTCGCGACGATTTTGAACATGGCGGGGGCGAACAAAGCGGTGAGTGCGAGCGATGGGAGCGAGATATTTCGGATCAAACCGGGAACGACGTCGTACGAGGTGAATCGAGGGAAGCTGCGGGCGCTCGGGGTGTCGGAGAGGACGCTGCGGGACTTGTTTGCGAGGACGGAGGCGGCGGATGTACAGCACCAAATTGAACCCGTGGGGCCGTTGGAGGTGCCGTTACCGGAGGCGGTGATGGCGTACGCGGCGGAAGATCGGTCGATGACGCCCGATGCGCCCGCGGAAGTTGAGACGCAAGAGGACGCGGCGCGCATGCTCGTGGACTTGTTCGGGGGCTCGCAAATGGAGGAACAGAAAACATTCACGAAACTAGTCACGCATGGGAACACGAAAGTCCCCATCAAAGTCAAAAAACGAGCCTCTGGGAAGAGAAAGAACCGTTCGGACACGTTGAGGGAAACGGCGGATGAAGCAACGACCAAATCAGTCGCCGAGACGGCGACGACATCCGCAAGTCGAGATACTTTAGCCGCAACGATAACGGCGAAACCAGAAGCAAACGGCCGAAACAGAAGAAAGGCTAACGCTCCTTCGAGGAACAGCAAAGGCAAAGAGCTAGACCTGGGTGACGACGACGAGCCTGACGACGCCGTCGCCGCTAAACCCATTCCTGACGACGACGACACGCACAGCAAGGCGTTGGAAGCTAATCTAGCGCGGCGCTTGTGCCTAGCTCCGCGCGACGGATCGCACAGACCACTTCCATTTCTTGATTACGGCTGGGATCCTGAGCTCGAGCCGAAATCTATCGCTCAGTTGCACGAGGATAACGAGTTCTTTCTCGCTCCTGAAGCATCTGGCGATGATGCTCCAACGTGCGGAGCGGCGAACGATGATCCTCTGTTGGGCGTTGAGGATTTCGTTGATTTCGATGAAGTTTTGAATTCGTACGTCTTTCCCTCATTCGAACAGAATCCGGAACTTGAACATAGGCGCCAATCTACGCGAATGCTTTTTTCAAAGTTTCGAGCGGAACTGCACGACATTCTCCGAGGCACGGAGGTGGCCGAAAAAGTGTTCGAACAACTCGACGTTCTCCTAGAGACCGCAGATATGGGTCTCTTGAGGAACTTTGCACTACGTGGGGAATGAAATCTTCGCGCGCATGTGGGTTGTAGAAACGAACGCACTGTAATTTCAACATGCTACTCATGTTACTATCCGATTCGAAAGTCGGCGCCGATGCTCACGTGATCGCTCGCGTATCGAACGCTCGGTAGTTTTCCATACCGCAGAACGTCATCTAAACTCGGACTCTGTAGAACACGCGTCGGTTCGAGATTCGATGTGTACCAGATGTAATCATTCGTTCCACAAAACTTGTTGTGGCACGTCGTAAACGCTGGCTCACCGCCGGCGACAGCGACGTACGCGCTTGAAAGTTCGGCTTCGAACGCATGATGCACCGTAAATCCGCCCGGAGTCAGGCGCATCAAATTTTTTACTTGCTCTACGTCGGTTCCCCGCTTTTGCGTCGCACTTTGAGACGCACTTTCTAATTCTACGCCCGTTCGGCTTGGAAAAGGCGTGCTGCGGTCGCCGAGCGCGAGAGCCAGCTGTGACGCGCCCCAACCTTGATTGAACGCTCTGATCGCCGTGTCTTCCGTTTCCGAACGCCCGATACGAGTGACTTGGTCATCACCTACGTTTCTATCGTCTAAAACATCCACGAGAGTACCCGAAAGCTCGCGCCTATTCACCTCGCTCAAATCAAGCCTTCCGTTTGAGAAGAAATGGTAGAGCGCAGAATTTGGAGAAAAATTAAAATCGCCGCATATCACGCAATGCGCCATCAGCCCGCGATCGACGATGTCTTGGCGTATCCTCGCCACAGTCGCGAGCAGCACGCGCACCTGTCCAACCTTCGCGTCGCCGCGCTTTGGGTTGAACAGCAAGTGGGCGTTTGCGACGACCAACCGAAAACCGTCTCGAGCGCGATGTCGCAACGTCACCACGCACGCGGCGTTATCGCCCAACCCGTAATCATCAAACTTCAACTTCTCTGTCGTTTCACACGTGAACGCACCGCGACGGATGAATATCGCGCACCCCTCCCGCTTCTCCGCTCGCTTCTCCCCTCGCGCTTCTCCGCTACGCTCGCACAGCGCCGCTCGAGCGTACTCGTCGCCCAAAAGCGCCTCGTTCCCTCTCCACGCCTTCTCCTCGTACTCTTGCGCGCACACGACGTCACCGCTCAGCATCTCGAGCTCGCATCGCAGCGTCTTCGCTCTGCTAGACCACTCCAGGCGATGCGGACCGACGCGATACAGCGCTCGACCGAGCTGTGTCGTGTACTGTCGCGCGAGGAGGTTGTACGACACGAGCCGGAACTCGACCGCGGCCGCCGCGGCGCGTTTTCGCTTTCGCGAGGACCATCGTCTCGCGCGCACGCCCGCGCGGGCGTGACGCTCGGCGGGCGTGACGCCGTCCGGCATGTGAAGGAAAAGTGCAAAAAGAAAAAAGTGCAATGCTTGTTGAATGTGCGCTCGGGACGCTCGAGTCGCTCGCGTCCACGAGTGGGGCGAGCGACCGATCGAGGCGCCGAGCGGTTGATGTTGCAAAGAGACTGCCACGCGTGAGATAGACTGCTCAGGGGTGGTAATTATCTTTGCGTTGGTCGAACGAAGCGCGCGGGTCGAGGCGACGAGACGAGCGCGCACGGTTTGGAATCTCGAGAGAGTCGTATTACGGTGAAATCTAGTCAGCCTCGGAAGGCTTCGCCCCACGAAGACGACCAGTGCGTCGGGCGGCAATAAGACCGACCTTGGCACCAGCCGAACGGTCGCGACGAATGGTGGACGCGTGACCGATGTGCTGGTGGTTACCACCCCCGTGAGGGTGCTCAACCGGGTTCATAGCCACACCACGAACCTTCGGCCAGCTGTTGCGCTTGACCTTGTACTTGTGGTAGCTCGCACCAGCCTTAAGCATGGGCTTATCGCAGCGACCACCACCCGAAACTTGACCAACCGTCGCGCGGCAACCGGAAGGAATCGTCTTCTTGGCCCCAGACGGAAGCTTGATGCGGGAGAAACCCGTATCGAGGTTGTGCGAGATCAAGATGCAATATTCGCCAGACGCCTTGGCCAAGGTACCACGATCACCGAGCTTGGACTCAACGTTGCAAATGATCGTACCCTCCGGCATAGAGCTGATCGGCAAGATGTTACCAATAGCCAACTGCGCCTTCTTACCGGCGTACACGAATTGACCCGTGTACGTCCCTTCCGCCGCGATGAAGAGCTCCTTTTGGAGACCGTAACGCTTGGTGTGACGGAACGTCATCTACAAATCGCACGAAAAAGTTTATAACATCGTCAGTCACTGATTCAAACACGCACAGGGGCGTTCGAATCTTCCCTCGCGTCGAACGCACGTCCCTCCGCGCGCGCGCGCCTCGCGCGTCCAAAGCCCTACTCCCGTCGAGGACGATCGAGCGTCAGCGCCGTCGAACACATCGCAAACACGCACCTTGGCCAACGGCGCGCCTCTACCCGGGTCGTGAATGATATCCGTCACCACGCCCTTGACGTAACCGTGTCTTTCGGCGTAATCCTGCGTCGCGGCGTCGAGTCCCATCGTCAGTCGTCCGTCTTAGGTCTTTCACAACTCCATCCACGTTTCACCCCGTCGCGCGCGCGCCGACGCGTCCCCATCGCGCGCGTCGACGCGATTCGATAACACGCATATTCCATCACCCATCACCGCGCTTCGAGCGGTCGATCGCGCGCGCACGGCGCGCCAATCCTCGAGCGCGCGTCGCGATCGCGGTGCCATCGCGCGTCCCGTGGCGTCGCGCGCCGGTCGTCGTCGACGCACCTGTTGGCGATGCTTCGCCGCGCCCTTGCGGGTGTGGGTGTGGGAGGTAAACACCGACCCTTTACCCTTACGGCAACCTCGGATGACGCGACCCATGGCTAGTGAACGAGCGTCGCGAAGAGGCGGATGCGTGCGCGCGGCGCGGCGTCGGGCGCTCTTCGAGAACGGGCAGTTTATTTCCATTCGAGTATGTTGGTAGGTTATTTCGTTAGCCTTTATATGTACACGTGTGGCATGATACTCCGTATGTCCGAATGCCGTATATAGGTAAACAGTTACACGTTGTAAAGCACATCAAATTCTTCGAGCGGGATACAAACGGTCCTCTCGACGCCGCGCAACTGCGCGACGCTCACCGTCCCCGCGCGCGACGCCTCGACTCGAGACGCCGCGCGAGCGCTCAGAGATTAATATTATTCATCCTCGCGCTCGAGCGTGCGCGACGAAGACGACCGCATCGCGACCGCGCGCGGCGTCGAAAAACGGGGGAACGACACGAGGCCGGGACATCGACGCGCGCGGATGCCGACGACGCGACGGGCGACGCGCGCGAGCGCTCGGAAGCGCGCGTGCGACGCAGAATCGTCGCCGGTGACGACGCCGAGCGACGGACGACGCGCGGTGACGTCGTCGATGGCGAGCGAGGACGCGCGCGAGGACGACGACGAGGACTGCGAGGTGCGCGTGGAGGGGACGCCGAGGACGAGCGGAGGTGAGGAATCGCCCGTGACGGCGAACGATGATGGATTTGAGGATGCAGAGGATGGTGATGATGCGTGGGGGTCGATGGCGGAGAGTCCAGGGATGGGACGACCGGCTACGCAGACACCGCCGGTGCGAGTGTGCGCGCGCGTCGCCGCCATCGAGGAGGCGGCGGCGAAGCTTGAGGAGGGCGCGGAGGAGGATATGGACGGACTTGAGACCCCGGAGCGTAAGATGACGTCGGCACGAGATGATGGAGACGAATGCGAGGACGAGGTCAACCTCGGCGGCACCCCCGAGGGCGCGGATGAGGACGAGGAAGCCAGTCAACAGGAAGCGGCGGGAAGTCAAACGCCGCTCATGTCACCGGTGGATCGGTTCCGTCGGAGTAACGTCGAGCCGAGAAGTAATATGAAGCCTGGTGGCATGTGGGCGTCCATTGGTTCGCCCATGACGGCACCGTTCGAGAATAAAGTGCTCGGAAATTCCATTGATGCCGGCGCAACGCCGTCTCGTCCGAGCGCGGCGGCAAAGAAGCGGGCAGCGATGCGCATGTCTCTCCCGGCGAACGTCGTTCCCATGACCCCGATTCCAATCTCTCGTCAAGTTCTTGAGCGTATCGAGTGCCTGGGTCCGTCGTTGAACATCGTGCAGCGCTTGATGCTCGTAGTTGGAATCTTGCTCGACTTTTACTCCAAGACGCAGTTGGTGCGCGAACTTCATCGCTTCGCTCGAGCGGGATCTTGGTTGTGGTTCAGCATGGTTTTGACGTTTTTCGTCTTCTCGGCGGCGTGTATTACTGGATACTGGGTGCTTCACTATCCCATGCCCAAGAAACCGGCGAAAGGAAGTGTGGGCAAGGACCAAAAAGTCTTTGGATTCAGCAAGTACGATTTCAAAGTCGTCGTCAGGCGCTTTGGTGCCGCGTGCGCGATGTTGCAGCTCGGCACCGCCTTTGCCGCTTGGCGTGCGCTCCGAACGAATGATGTGCGAGCGAGAAAGGCTGAAATGGATCTTCGTGGGATGCAACTCGTGGATACCATCTTCTTAACGCTCCCCATGGCGACGCTCCAGGCGTACATTGGAATCTCGTGCTCGTCTCCCACCAGCGTCTGCCCGGGTCGGGAGGGATTCGACATGCTCCTGTTCCTGGCCGTCGCGGGTTCGATCACCTCTGGTACCTTGTGTTTTGTTTCGTTAGACTTGCACGAAAAACCGCCCGCGTACTCGTGGAGAGAGTACTGGAAGATGCACAAGGCACACCTGTCTGAAATGATGGCCAAGGCGTGCTACCGCTTCTTTGAGCTCGCGGCACGAATCTGCACAATTGGCCTTTTTGCCGCGGTCACAGGTCCGTATGTCATGCTTGTATTTTTCTTCCACGCGTGCGTTATCCTCGGTTTGTTGAAGATCCGTCTCCCGGGCACTCACGACCGAAAGGTTTGGGAAAAGTTTTGCGAATTGCGCGAGTTTAAAATTTGGGGACGGACTTGGAAGTTGCCCGTCCTCGATGACGTCAAGCTATTGGTTGCTTGCTTGATCTGGCCGCCGTCCTCGTACGTCTCTAACTCTACTGACCGCAAGGGCAAGTTTTGGTGGCGTTCCACGTCGTGCCCGAGGAAATCCTTTTGGGGGCTCACACGAGAAGACGCTTTGATTCCATTCGCTGTCATCATCGGCGTTCTCGCCATAGAGGCCGGTATCATGCTCATCGTTGTCTCGCTCGTCGCCGAGGAGCACTATTACAGCTATTTGAGCATCGCTGTGGCGGTCAACTTCTTGTGGATGATCAGCGCCGTGAACTGGATGAGCGCCGCCGCGTTGTGGAATCCTTTTGTTCCCGAGGGTCCGCCCTTGGGCTACCCCAGCGTCAGCGCCATCAACAACGCGATTGGTGGAAGGCAACTGTTCAGCGGGCTAAAGAAGACGCCGATTAAAAGTCCTGGCGCTAGTAATAACTTCGTACGATCTCCTGCGCCGTTTTACCGCTCACCTTTGGAGCCGGTGAACGAAAATAAATTATCGGTCGACCTGAACACGGGCGCCGAAGCAGTGGACACGCCTGAGTTTGGGCACCGAAAGACGGACAGTAACGTATCCAATACCTCGTCGCTAGGTCCGAGAACGACACCGGTGATGATCAAGGGAAGTCCCAAGCCAGTGGAAGTGTACATCGACATGGGTGATGACTCAGCTGATTTGAACGAGGATGATGAAATCAACCCCATGGTGACGGAGGCAATCGGTGAGGAGTCCATGTTGCGTACGAGCGTACAATGGCGTGATTCCATGGAGTTGGATCGAACTGCTTCAGGTGATATGGATGTTGCCGGAAGTCAAGATGATTTAGAAGCAGCTCGTCAAGCCCTCAATGCCGTCGCCGCACTGAATACGACTGGAGAGTACGACGGTGGCTGCACGCCAAACGTCGACATGGTGTCACCATTGTTTGTCGATAAAGAAAACTCTTTCAACGACACCCCAGAAATGGCTGATCCGTATGGAGATCCGTATGGAGTGAGTCCGATTTTGGCAAACGCCTCACCAGAGCAAGTGAGAACGTCGGGTGGATATTCCCCGCGTTAAAGCGATGTAAAGTACATAAATTAAAATCTCTGTTATTCCTTATATGGCACAGCCGCGTCTCGAACAATCATGTTTGAAAATGCTCCCTTCGCCCGAGCCGAGTCTTCGCGATTTCCAAGCTCAGCCGCGCGAATTGATGCATCTTCTATCGCGACGGCGACACGGCCAAGCGCGACTAATCCAGAAGCACCCATATACGTCCCGACGGCGCCGAGCGTCAACATCGATCCAACCAACGCGCCGGCGAATTTCACCGCCCCGGCAGATCCCCGACGGAGTATCGTAGTGAACGCGGCAGCACCGAACACGCCGGACAAAATTCTGTTAGTATAGTCGACTGGTTTTGCGTCTGTCGGCCATTCGTTCAGATATTCGTTGAACTTTGCGCGCGATTCCGAGCTTTCAACTTCGTCCCAGAGTTGCTGGATGCCCGCGATGTGACCGGCTCCCACAACGCCGACGACACTCGATGCCGTGGGGTCCCGTTGTAGTGCCGTCGCCAAGATCAAATCACGCTCTCGAATAACCGTTTCAGCCGTCGCCCAATCCATGATGCTCATCTTTTTGGCGCTATCGACCTTTGATAATCCGGGACTGAACGTCGGGTTGCCATTGAACGACTCAACTCGCACGTACTCGACAACCCTACGAGCACACTTTCGCACGCGCATCAAATCATCCACGCGTACCGGTATGCCTCTCAAGCCGCTGTCTAAAATTTCTAGCGCGGATTTAATGACCGCCTCGCTATGTTCACATCCAGCCTTCTCCAATATATGCTTTGCCTTTTGCACGCCACTTCGCTTCGTCGCCGCGTCGGCGCGCGCCAAATCCGTCTCCCCCCCCAAAAACTCTCCAGTTTTGGCCAGCTCATCGAACAGCGTTGATCCACGTCGCACACGCGCCATCAACCTCCCCACCGTTGCTCGCTGATTCCTATCTCCAAGAACCACAGTCGCGCCGACGTCCCGCGCCGCTTCCACCGCAGCTATGAACTCTGCCCCGGGCCGCGTGTCCAACACCGCCCCGATCGTCGAGTACCCCAAACTCCCCGCCACGATCGCCAATTGTCCATTCACCAGCGTGTTGAACGCCTCACGCACGCTCGCCACTCGCCTCGCCGCGTGCATCGCGGGTCGGTCTTCGCTCGCGCTCCGCAACAAACTCTTCAATCTGTCCCCGTCGAGTTCGATGACCACCAAATCTGGTTTACCCTCTAGAATCGCGCGCGATACCTCGCGTGCGGACGCCTCTGAGACGTGCGCGCTTCCGATGAGCGTGATTTCGCTTCCACTCGCGGGATGTTGAAGCTTTTTCGCGCACTTTGGTTTGTCTTCTGGATGGTCATCGATTTGCAACACTCGGACGCCACCGTGCGTCGTGCCCAGGGACACGCCGGGAGGGAAACCGTCGTCATCGGTGGACGATGATGGGTCATCATCGGCGTCCACGCGGTCGAGCGACATCGTGCATCTGTGTGAGGCGGCGGTGAGGCATAGATACGATGGTTGCAACGTGAGCTATTTATTTCAGTTGGGCGAGCGCGGTGAGTTGGGGGACTGCCGGTCGAGGTCAACGTACGGGGCGCGTTTTCTCGGGGTGAACACGCCAGCTAATGACGCGGAATCGGTGAAACGCCGGGCGAACTCCGAAGGGCCGTCCCCGAAGACGCTCTCGCTGGCGTCGCGATGAGACGCTGTCTCGCTCGTCGAGTGCACGACGCCGTGCGCGTGAAAAGTTTTGAGCATCTTGACGAGGATGTCACGCTCGGTTTGGAGCTCGCTCAGGGCATTTTTCATCATTTGACGCTCTTGAGCGAATTGGGTGGCGCTCACGGAGGCGATGGACGCGACGTTATCCTTCGCCTTCGCGGCTTGTTCATTGGCTTCACGGAGCGCCTCGGCGGCGGAGGCATCGTTCTCCTCAGCAACTTTGAGTCGTTCTTCCAACGAGGTCAGGCGCTCGTTCGCGACGCGCAGACTTTGCTCGAGAGTGGATCTTTCCATTTCGGACTCTTTGAAACGCTCGCTGACCTCAGCGAGCTGTGTGCGAACACTTTCAATGCCCGAGGCTTCGACGGATGAACGATTCAGCGCTTCGTTTGTCAAGCGAAGCTCCTCTTCCATGACGGCATTACGAGTCTCTGCCGACTCTAGATTCGCCTTGAGCGATTCCACATCCGTCAATAACGTCGCCTGCACTTCCTCGTGTTTTTCCGTTACTTGTTGAATCTCTGCTCGAGCGTGCTCAAGACTCTTCTCGAGTTTCTCTTGTAGCTCCGTCCTCGCGGCGGAGGCATTCTGCTCAGACGCGGTGAGCGCTTGCGTTTTATCCGCGAGCTCTGCACGAAGAGCCGCGAGCTCTGCACGAAGCGCTTCGAGATCGGTTTCAAAACCAAGGGCTCGTTGACGAGCCGCATCGAGGCTCGATTGGAGTTCGTCCGTCGCTGATCCCGTTGAGGCTTGCGCAAGCTCGAGCGCTTCATGTTTCGCCTGAAGCTCGCCTTGAAGGGCGCTCACCTTGGACTGCAGGGCGTCCCTTGCGTCCGATGCACTTTGTGCCTCACTCGTCTTTGATTCAATTTCCGCTCGCGCAGAGCTCAATTGTGAATCGAACAATTCCTTCGCGGCTGCTTTTTCTTGTGCTGCAGCGTTCGACGCAGACTCTGCCTTCTTGAGCGCCTCGGTCTTTGACGCGAGTTCGTCTTGCACCATCGCAAGTTGAGACATTAACGTCGTTTTCATTGTTTCGACTTCTTCTGCGCTTGAACTCTTCGTCGCTTCGGCGCGCATGAGTGCCTCCTTCTGTGCGTCGAGCTCTGCGCTCTTTGCTTCAAGCTCTGCTTTCACTGCAACAAGCTGAGATTCCAACAACTGAGTCGTGGCTTGAATTTCTTCCACGTTCACACTCGACGCTTGCGCTTCCGCAAGAGCATGATTCTTTTCTACAAGCTCTTGCTTCAGCACGGATACTTCCGACTGCGATGTGTTGCGAGCGGTTTCCAACCGTTGCTGCGTCTCACTTGACAAAGCCTGCGCCTGCTCCAGCGCCTTCGATTTCGCCTCGAGCTCAGAGCGCGTGGAAGCCAGCTCCGCCTCGAGCTCGCTTGTCGCCACGCTTGAAGCCTGCGCCTGCTCCAGCGCCTTCGATTTCGCCTCGAGCTCAGAGTGCGTGGAAGCCAGCTCCGCCTCGAGCTCACTTGTCGCCACGCTTGAAGCCTGCGCCTGCTCCA